>Ga0272446_1000261_pt1 | contig 84171 bp, 57 predicted proteins | sample YNPCB0061_FD_194587 | JGI IMG/M metagenome (GOLD analysis project Ga0272446, IMG submission 194587) | Hot spring microbial mat communities from Yellowstone National Park, WY, United States - YNP-CB-006-1 | ecosystem: Environmental > Aquatic > Thermal springs > Hot (42-90C) > Sediment | place... | reverse complement strand
AGTCCCTGAAGGAGCTGGGCGATGTCGGTTCCGGCGCCGAAAGAGAAGTACTCTCCCGCCATCTTGCCGTAGCCGGTGGCATCTCCGAATCCAGTGATCTGTCTGGCCACGGCTCCGGGGACACTCAGGACCGCGGGGATATCAGACTTTGCGATATGCACGGTAAGGAACCTCCCCCGATACAGTATCACGAAATCGAGAAACAAACCGGGATATCAGGCTCCTGCGCGGAAGACATGGAGATGAATCCGGGACGGTCGGGGATCAAGAGAATGGGCGGCCTCGGGGAGAGGCCGCCCGGACTTGGATACGGCTCGTTTTCGGTCAGGCCTGGGAGGGCGCGCCCTCAAGGGCCTTGAGCCGCTTGTGAAGGCGGCTCTTGTAGCGGGAGGCGGTATTGTCTTTGATGATGCCCCACTTGGCGGCGCGGTCGATCAGCGAAAAAGTCTTCGGCATGAGCTGCGCGGCGGCGGCGAGATCCTTCTTCTCCAGCGCCCGGCGCAACACGCGGATGGCGTGACGCATGCGGGACTTGCGGACCTTGTTGACCGCCGTGCGGCGCTTGGTGATGCGCACGCGCTTCAGGGATGAAACATGATTGGCCATGAGCGTTTACAGACAGTCTTCTTCCAGCGAACTGTAACTGTCTCAATCATAGCCTATCCACGGGCGGCCGGTCAAAGGCCAGGGGACGGGCCAAGCGGGGCCGCGAGCGGCGCGCCCGGTTCTCCGCAGCCAGCCTTGAGAGCTTTTCCTCCCCGCAGGGACTTTGTACACTGAGGGTTCATCCCGGGGGCTTGCTCCGGGCCGGGTTCTGCTATACTGTAAAAAATTACACACTGGAGTGCAATCATGCCCCTCGACGAGAAAGAAAAACAGCGGCTGCTGGCGGTGACGCTCGGCAACATCGAGAAGCAATACGGCAAGGGGATCATCCAGCGGCTGGGTTCGCATGAGGCCGTGGTACCGGTGAGCGTGATTCCGTCGGGTTCGGTATCGCTGGATTACGCGCTCGGCGTCGGCGGCTTTCCGCGGGGGCGCATCATCGAGGTTTTCGGTCCGGAATCCTCGGGCAAAACGACCATCGCCTTGCAGGTGGTGGCGCAGGCGCAAAAAGCCGGCGGCATGGCGGCGTTTGTCGACGTCGAGCACGCGCTGGATCCCATTTACGCCAAAAAGCTCGGCGTGGATGTGGACAATCTGCTGGTGTCACAGCCCGACTACGCCGAGCAGGCGCTGGAGATCACCGCGGCGCTGATCAGCTCCAACGCGATCGACGTGGTGGTGGTGGACTCGGTGGCGGCGCTGGTGCCCAAGGCGGAACTCGACGGCGAGATGGGCGACTCGTTTGTGGGCGTGCAGGCGAGGCTGATGTCGCAGGCGATGCGCAAGCTCACCGGCATCGTGTCGAAGTCGAACACGTGCCTGATCTTTATCAACCAGATCCGGGAGAAGATCGGCGTGATGTTCGGCAACCCGGAGACGACCACGGGGGGCCGCGCGCTGAAGTTCTACTCGAGCGTCCGGCTCGACATCCGCCGCATTGCGGCGATCAAGGACGGCGAAAACGTCACCGGCAACCGCACCAAGGTGAAGGTGGTGAAGAACAAGCTGGCGCCGCCGTTCCGCGAAGCCGAGTTCGACATCATGTACGGCGAGGGCGTCAGCATCACGGGCGATCTGCTGGACACCGCCGTGGCGCAAAACATCGTCGACAAGAGCGGCTCCTGGTACAGCTACAACGGCGAGCGCATCGGGCAGGGCCGCGAGAACGCCAAGCAATTCCTCAAGGACCACCCGGAGACTCTGGCGCAGATCGACGCGCAAGTGCGCGCCGCGCTGGGGCTGGCCGTGCCTCAACCCAAGGCCGAGCCGCCAGCCGCGCCCGTCGCCGAACCGGCGAAAGCCAGCGGCGCGCGCGCCAGCCGCGCCTGAGCCGCCCGGCTCAATCCGCCGGGCAGGCTTCTTCGATCCGGTCGGCCGGCCCGAGCCAAGCCTCGTACTCCACTTGCACCCTTGTCCTGGCGGGAACCCAGCGGTAGCCTTTCACGCCGAATAGCCCGCCGCGGTCGATCATGGCGCGGCGGCTTTCGGGAAACGGCGATGCGCCGAACTCCATGCCGCGCGTGAGCGTCTTCCCGTTCCACGGCGGCGCCGTGCGCGAACCGTTTTCCTCCCAGATGCCCAGCCACGGGAAATCCGCTTGCCGCCAGGCATAGCCGAGCGCCAGCCGCATCCCCGGGTTCCAGGCGACAAACCATGCGCGCTCACGCACCGGGTCCATCAGGTGCGTGGAGAACGCTCCGGACACGGGGCGGCTGGTGAACACCTGCATGTCTTCCATGGAGCCGTCCAGACAGGGCACAAACGGCCAATCGAACTCGGCGCCGGTTGTCATATGCCCCTTGCCGCCGGTGAAATCGTGTTCGATCACTTTCGAGCGCGTGGCGGTGGCGCGGAACTGCGTCTTGCCTTTCTCGAGAAACGGCGGGCCGAGGGTGACGTGCTGCGTCCAGGCGATGGGGCGGTCCCATGAAGAAAGGTTCTCCACGGTCTCTTCGATGGCCAGACGGCGCGAGCCGGGGGCCAGACGGATCCGGCGCTCGAATCGGAGTTGCGAAGCAGGCAGGATCACAGTCTGGCGCAGCGCCCCGTCCGCGATGCGGACGTCGTGGGTGGTGACGCCCGCCTCGCCGTGGACCACCATGCCGGCGGCGGCCTCTTCGTCACTCGGGCCGCCGAACAGATCCAGGCACAGATTGTGCCCCAGGATGCCGGCCAGCAGGCGGCTCTCGGCATTACCGCCGTACTCGGCGTGCTTCGCCGGATCATAAGAAGAGGGCTCGATCGATGGCCACGGCGGCGTCCACAGCGGGTTGACACCCGTGGCGCGGTCGCGGATGGCGGCGATGTGGCCGCCTTCGACGGTGACGATGACATCCAGGAATTCGTTGGAGAGGGAAACGGCGCGTCGCCCGAGATAGGAGATTTCAGCCATGGCAGCTCCGGAGATCCACTCTACCGGAAGCGCCGTCCAAAGGAAACGCGGCGGCGGAGCCGGCTCCGGCGCCGCCGCCGCACGGCTGGCGAAGGATGCGCTGCTCAGGCTTTCACGATGTAGACGCGCGTGTCGTAGAACACTGCGCTGCCGCCGACCACGTCGCTGAGCGGCGACCGCAGATACGGATCGACAACCATCGCCGAGTTGGCATGGATCCCGCGCCCGCGGCGCGGGTCGGGCGGGATGGCCTTTCCATCAATGGACTGCACCGACGCGCCGTAAGCGAAGTGCCCCCAACCGAGCTCGAAGGTGACCACGCCCGGGCGGATGCGGCTGGTGACGCGCACCTTGCCGACGAGGGGCTTCGTCTGGCCGTGGCCGAGCTCCCATTGCGCGTCCGGGTTCCAGGCCGACAGCACCCAGACCTCGTCGCCGTCTTTCAGACCGAGCCGCTGCGCGTCGAGCGTGCTCATCTCGACGTAGTTCTCCGGCTGGATGTCGGTGAGCCAGTAGTCGGCAATGGTGCGGCTCTTGGTCTGCAACATGTTCCGGTTGGTGATGAGCTGGAACGGCGCTTCGCGGTGGTCCAACGGCTGCCCGAGCGAGTCACTGACCGGATTATAGGAAGGCACGCCGGACAGATATCGGCCGGTCAAGGAATGGCGCGTGGTGGCGGGCTTCTCGTGATACAGATTGACCAGCTTGCCGTATTTGGAGGCGACCTGCTCGCCGGACCACGCCTTGTCGTAAGGCAGCCAGCGGCCGCCGCGGTTCAGTACATAGACCACTTTGCGCCACCAATCGGAACCGACGGCCTGTTGCCATCGCTCCGGATCGAAGACGCTCTTCGGGAGATGCTTGCGGGCGTTGAGGAAGATGGCCATCTCCTCTTCCGAGGCGTCGGGGCAAACTTCGGAACCGGAGCTGGAGTTGCCGAACGCGACATTGGCCACCATGCGGAGGTAGTAATCCTCGGGGCGTTTCAGGTCGCCCTTGCCCGCGAAGCCGCCCGGGCCCCAGCCTGGCAATTGGAGGCGCTCCGCCAGAGCCAGGAACAGGGCCTCGATCGAGACGGGCATCTCCTCGCCGTAGATGCGCACCGTATCCGTGGGCGGCGCGACGGCGGGCTGGCGCACCGGGGAGACGCGGTGCGCGATGGAGGGGTGCGTGCGGTGGAACTCCCATCGCTCCAGGAATGTGAGATCCGGGAAGATATAGTCGGCGTACATCGATGTTTCGCCGATGGTGATGTCGCTGGCGATGAACAGCGGGATCTTGTCCGTGTCGCGCAGGACCGGGATCAGCGAGTGGCCCGCGGGCAAGGCGTAGACGGGCGAGCCCATGTACAGCATGAGGATCTTGATCGGGTACGGGTAGGCGTCGCCGGCGGAAGGGATCACTTCCTGGTAGACGTCGCTTGCCAGCGGATACCAGGGCCGCTTGGCAGGGTAGCCGTTGAAGATGGTGCTCTTCTCGTAGCTGGCGCCCCCGCGGATGATGTCGATGCCGAACGGAGAGATTTTGGCCGGGTGGTCGCCGAGCTGGAACGGACGGCCCGTGCCGCCGGTCTCGCCATAGGCGCCGCCGCCGTAAATGAGGCCGCCTTTCCAGTCGAGGTTGCCGATCAGCGTGTTCAGCGCGCCCATGGTGACCAACACGTTGTAGAAGCCGTTGGTGTGCTGCGAGACGCCGCGGTGAATCTCGACCACCGCCTTCTTGCCGTGGGAGGTGAATTCACTCGCCAGAGCCATGATGTCCGAGGCGCTGACGCCGGCAAGGGCCGCCCAGCCGTAGATCGAGTTTTTCAAGGCCTCTTCGCGCAGCAATTGCAGGCCGCTCTTGACGCGGATCCCGTTCACCACGGCGTCGACAAACAGGTCGCCTTCGGCGGCGTTGGCCGCATCATCGCTCTTGAAGGCCACGGGCTGCCCGTTGCGCATCGCGACGAAGGTGTCGGCATCGCCCGCCAGCCCCGCCTCCGGAGCGCGCAGGAAAGCGCCGGCGGTGCCGTCTTCCCGGATCTTGACCAGCCAGGCGGCATTGGTCCAGGTGGGCTCGCCGTCAGCCGCCGCTGCGGCTTTGTTGCAATTCTCCAGGTAGCGGCGGTCGAAGCGCTCGTTCTCGATGATCCACTGGATCATCGCCAGGGCGATGGCCGCGTCCTGGCCAGGCTTCACCGGCAGCCACTTCCACGCCTTGGCGGCGATCTTCGAGTGCCGCGGGTCGATCACGGCCGCTTTCAGCCGGCCGCTGGCCAGCCCGCGCGTGATCTTGGGGACTTTCAAGGGCGGCCCGTAATTGCCTTCCAGCACGTTGGCGCCCCAGAAGATGACGAACTCGGCGTGCGAAAGATCCGCCATCCAGTAGGCCTTGGCGCCGCCCGTGAACGTGCCGCCGCTCGGCTGGTCCGACATCGACTTGCCGGCGAAGTAGATCGAGCCTTGGCAAACGGTCGTGTGGCCGTGCGCGTTGTTGGAGCCGAAGCTGTCCTTGACAAACCGCAGGAAGAAATCCTGCCGGCCCGCCTTCAGGCGGCCCCAGTTGAACACAAACTGATTGTTCTTCGGCCCAAAATCCGGGTGGTCGGGGTCGATCAGCGCGCCGAGATGGTCTTTGTGCTTCTCCTTGAACTCGGCCACGGTCATCTTCTTGCTCTGGATCAGGGCCACATCGGCGGCCATCGCCTTGAACGCCGCCGGGTCCTTCAGCGCGTACAGGTCCCGGAAGCCCGTCACGCTCCTGCCGCCGTCCTGCGGGAACAGCACGCCGCCCTCGACGATCTCCGTCACCGCCTGCTCGAACGGGATGGTGACCCACTTGCCTTCGCCGCGGGCGCCGGCGCGCTTCAACACCTTCGTCACCCGGTAGGGGTCGTAGGTGGTCTGGATCCCGGCCTGGCCCTTCGGGCAGATGTGGCCATGGATGCGCGCCGCCTGAGCCGCAGGGGTGGCCCAATCGATGTGAGGATCCATGGCCCGGGGCCCGTAAGGGTTGCCCTCGATTTTCACGGCCAGCCCTTCCTGGATCCGCACTTTGATCTCGCAGCCCGTGTTGCACTGCAGGCAGGTCGTGTAGATGTGTTGCGATGGATCCACGGGCTTCAGGGCGCCAGGCGCGGCTTCGGCCGCCTGCGCCTGCTCGACGCGCGCCAGCAGCGCGCCGCCCAGCAGCGCACCGGCCAGCAGCTCGCGGCGGCCGGTCTTATCTTCCGGCTGACGGTTTTCACGGATCGGTTCGTTGTTCATGGCACCCTCCTCAACGCGCATGGCAGGCGTCGCAATCCACATGCACCGCCCCCGGCATCGATTCCTCGAAATAGATCACGCGCGGTTTGACGCCGAGATTCTCGTGCCCCTTGAAGATCCGCCGCCCTTGCGTGACCTCGTACACAAGCGATGTCCGGTCGCTCATGTCACCGAAATACATCGCCCCGCCGATGCAGGTCGTCACGCAAGCCGGCAGCTCGCCGCGCTCCAGGCGGTGCAGGCAGAACGTGCACTTGCGCGCCCGGTCAAAGAGGTTGTTGAACACGCCCTGGCGCTGGTATTCGCGGCCGTATTCCTCAAATTTGCGGTTCTCATAAGCCTGCGGCTGCGGCGTGTCTTCCGTGTAGGTGGTCTTCCGGTCGACGTGGATCAACCGCCACGGGCAGGCGCGCGCGGCGGCCTCCGCGTAGGGGCCGGTGAGGCGGACATGGTCCATTTCGACGATGCCGTCGGCCCGCTTCCGGATCATCCCTTCCGGCACCGCCTTGGCACAGGGCGGATCATCGCATTGCAGGCAGTTCACCGGCTTGAAAACGGCGAACGGCCGCGGGCCGATGGGCAGCTCCTTCTGGATCACCCGCCGGCAGAAGCCGCCCGGCCCGGTGGGCACTTCGGCTTTGCACGCCACCGTGCACGCATTGCACCCAATGCACTTCCGCGTGTCGACCACCATCATCCAGGACGGCGTCCTGCCGCTCGTCATCGCGCGTTCCAGATCCTGCTGCATCCGGACAAGCGCCGTGCCGGTCGCCTCAGCCAAAGGCGGCGGAATCTCGGCCGCTTCCGCCCGCGGGCCGTCCAGCACCTGCAGGCCGACGCCCGCAGCGGCCGCCCCCGCGCCTACCCCCGCCAGTGCCTGCAGGAACGCGCGACGCCGGTTTGGCGTCCGCCCTTCCTGCTCCTGTCTCGTCTTTTCCTCTGCCATGGCCGTAACTCCCTCGGATCGAGAAGCCTGGGTTGACTCTGACCGCCAGCCGAAAGGGCCGGCAGGATCGGAAAAGGCATTGCAACTTCACTGCCAGACCGGGCCGCAGGATCTTGCCCTGCCGCCTGCCTGCACTATTCTTCTGCAATCATGGAACTTCAGGCCCGATCAACTCACTTCGTCCCACAGCCAATGCGCTTTGCCGTTGCGGGAGGTTATCGGACAATGAGGGGAATTTCACTCTTTTCCGGCCGGGGGAGCGCAGAGCTGGGTGACATCCCCCAGCTCGGTCAGCCGCTCACGGCCGCAGCAATGGGCGTAGAGGAATGTGACCACCTCGCGGAGCGTATCCGTGTCGGCGGTGTATCGCAGAAACGTGCCCGAGCGGCGGACGCGAACCAGGCGCTCATGCTTGAGCTTGTCGAGATGGTGGGACAGGGTGGAAGCGGGAATGCCCAGAGCCGTCTGGATCTCGCCGGCGAACAGCCCCTGCGGGTGGGCCGCCAGCAACACCCGGATGATGCGCAGCCGCGCCTCGGTGCCGAGGGCGGCGAAGACGTCCGCATAGCGCGCCACCGGGTCGTCGGTCGCGGGTATTTTCATGGCGGTGGCCGTGGTGGGCGGTGCAGGGCTCGAACCTGCGGCCTCGTGCTTGTAAGGCACGCGCTCTGACCAACTGAGCTAACCGCCCTCAGCTTTGAGTGTACTCCCGCGCGCCCCCGCTCAGTTGCCGACAAAGCGCGAATACAGGCTGCGGGCCAGCCCGGGATCCTGCGTGCCCTTGATGATGGCGCGGCCGTCGGGAAAGATGGTCATCTCGTGGGGCGGGATGGAAAAGCGCAGGGCGAAGCCGTTGTGCCGCACTTCGCCGAGAGCGGAGAGCCGCCCGGCGAGTTCGTCCAGGTCCAGCGGCCGCTTGCGGTCGTGGATCTGCACCGCGTTGCGCCCGCACAGGCTCACCGGCACGCGCGCCTCCCCGTGAAGAAAGCGGCAGGAACGCAGCCCGCACGCCGGGCACTGCGGGTCGCGAGGCGGCATCTCGACCTGCCGAACCGTTCCGGCCCACGCGTCGAACATCGTGATCTTCCGCTCCGGCGCCTGCCCGCACAGGATCTGCAACGCGAGGGAGACCTGCCAGGAAGCCACCAGAGCGGTGATCGTGTTCAACACCCCTGCCGTCTCGCAGGTGGGCTGGGGGCCCTGCGGCGGCTCCGGGAAGACGCACTCGAAGCAGGCGCCGCTGCCGGGAATGACGGGCATGGAGACGCCATAGGAGCCGACGGCGCCGCCGTAAACCCACGGCACGCCATGCTCGACGCAGTAGTCGTTCAACAGGAACCGCGTCTCGAAGTTGTCCGTGCCGTCCAGGACCACGGAAGCGCCTTCCAGCAGCTCTTCGATGTTGTCAGGCGTCAGATCGGCCACGTGGGGCTCGATCCGCGCCTCGCTGTTGATGCGCTCGAGCGCGCGGGCGGCGGCCACGGCCTTGGGCAGCGCGTCGCGCGCATCCGCCTCTTCATACAGCCACTGCCGCTGCAGGTTGCTCCATTCGACGAAATCGCGGTCGACGAGAATGATGCGGCCTGCGCCCGCTCGCGCCAGCGCCCCGGCGTGAAACGAGCCGAGCGCGCCGCAGCCCACCACCGCCACGGCGGCTTCCCGGAGCCGCTGCTGGCCCGCCTCGCCGATCCCCGGAAACAGGATCTGGCGGCTGTAGCGCTCTCGCCAATCCGGCCTCATCCCACCCACGATGGTAGCAGCGGCTGCCGGGGCGCGGCGCGCCGCACGGTAAGATGACAGTCAGTGAAAAGGCTTGTGGCAGCCTTTGCGCTTGTGGTGTGTCTGGGCGGCCGCGCGGGCGCGCAGATCGCCCCGAGCCCGTTGTACGGGAAACGGATCTCGGACATTTTGTTCGACCCGGCGCGCCAGCCGCTGACGCGGGACCAGCTCGGCCTCGCGCTGCAGATCCGCCCCGGCGACGTGCTGGAGGAAACCGCGCTTTCCCAGGCGGTCGCCCGGCTCTGGGCCACCGGCCGCTTTTCCGACATCGCCGTGCGCGCCGAGGAGTCCAACGGGGGAGTGGCGCTCACGTTTGAAACAAAACCGGCGTTTTTTGTGAGCCTTGTGCAGGCTGACCCGGTGCCGGAGCCCCCCAACGTGGCCCAGCTCGTCAACGGCACGCGGCTCAGCCTGGGCGACCCGTTCGACGAAGACATGCTCCCCGGCGCCGCGGAAAACCTGAGGCAGTTGCTGCGGGCCAACGGCTACTACGGCGCGCAGGTCCGCTATGACACCGTGCAACGCGAGGAGACGGGAGAAACCGACATCCGCTTCCACATCGAGCCGGGGCGGCGAGCGCGCTTCGCGAGGCCGCAATTCGAGGGCGAGCTGCTCAAATCAGAGAAATCCCTGATCCGGCGCTCCGGGTGGCAGCGGTGGTTCGGGCTGCGCGGCTGGCAGGAACTCACTTCGGCGAGGGTCCAGCGGGGGCTGGACCGCATGCAGGACCTCTACCGCAAAGACGGCTATTTGCGCTCCTCGGTGCGGCTGCTGGATCTGTCTTTCGACGCGGGGCGCCTGACCGCCGCGCCCCACATCCTGGTGGATCCCGGCCCCCGCGTGCGCGTCCGGATCGAGGGCGCGCGGGTGGGCGGCGGCGAACTGCGCCGCCTGATCCCCATTTACCAGGAGCGCACGGTGGACCGCGAGCTGCTTCTGGAAGGGCAGAGGAACCTTGAGCAGCGTTTCCGCAGCGAGGGCTACTTCGACGCACGCGTGTCCTTCGTGATGCCGGACCCCGCCCCTTCCGGGGAACAGGTGATCGTTTATCGCGTCAACCGCGGGCCGCGCTACCGCCTGGCCGCGGTGCAGTTCAGCGGCAATCGCTACTTCTCCGGCGAAACGCTGCGCGAGCGGCTGGCGATCATCCCGGCGCGGTTCCCCCGCTACCGCAACGGACGCTTCAGCCCGGAGATGCTGGACTCCGACCGCGCCTCGCTTGAGGCGCTGTACATTGCCAACGGGTTCCGCGACGTCTCCGTCCGCACGCGGATCGAACACAACTGGCGCAACAAGGCCAACGACATCGCCGCGCGCTTCGAAATCTCCGAGGGGCCGCAATACCTGGTGGAGCGCGTCGAACTGAGCGGCGTCGATCTGCGGCTGTACGACACGGTCTCTTCCCTGTTGACCAGCGCGCCGGGGCAGCCCTATTCGGCGTCCAACGTGGCGGCGGACCGCGATGCCGTGCTCGGCTGGTATTTCAACAACGGCTACCCGGAGGCGGCATTCGACGCCACAATCGCGCCGGCGGAAGCGCCCTACCGCATGATCGTGCGCTACCAGGTGCGCGAAGGCCGGCGCAACTTCGTGCGCGACGTGCTGGTGCGCGGGCTGGAATCCACGCGGCCGGATCTGGTGCGGAACCGCATTCTGGTGCGCAAGGGCGAGCCGCTCTCGCAGAGCGACATGGTGGAGACGCAGCGGCGGCTGTATGATCTCGGCATCTTCGCCAAGGTGGATGTGGCGGTGCAGAACCCCGACGGGCGCGAGCGCAACAAGTACGTTCTGCTCCAGCTCGACGAAGCGCGCAAGTATTCGCTCACGCTCGGCTTCGGCGCGGAAATGGGGCGCATCGGCACGGGCAACAACTTCGATGCGCCGGCCGGCGCGGCCGGCTTCGCCCCGCGCGGGCTGCTTGGCATCACGCGCTCCAACATCTTCGGGCTCGCCCACACGGCCAGCGCGCTGGTCCGCGTCTCCAACATCCAGCAGCGCCTGCTTCTCACCTACATCGCGCCGCAATTCCTCGGCAGCGAGAACATCAACCTGTCTTTCAGCTCGCTGCTCGACCAGAGCAAGGACATCCGCACGTTCACTTCCCGCCGCAACGAGAGCGCCATCCAGATCGGGCAGCGCCTGTCGCGCGACATCACGCTCCAGTACCGCGTCATCTCCCGCTTCGTCTTCATCGATGAAGACACGCTCAAGATCGACCCCAACCTGGTTCCCGTCTTTTCCCAGCCGGTGAAGACGGTCGCGCTCTCGGCGTCGTTCATCCAGGACCGCCGCGACGACCCCATCAACTCGCACCGCGGCGTCGCCAACACATTCGACTTCGGCTTCGCGCCGAGCTTCGCCCGCTCGAGCACCAACTACACGCGGCTGGTGGCGCGCAATTCCACGTACCATCCCGTGCGCCGCGAGCTGGTCTTCGCCCGCGCCACGAGCTTCGGCTGGCTCTTCAACCTCTCCGACCGCCCCGTACCCCTGCCTGAGAATTTCTACGCGGGCGGCGCCTCCACGCACCGCGGTTTCCCTGACAACCAGGCCGGCCCGCGCGACCTGGTCACCGGCTTCCCCATCGGCGGCAAGGCCTTCCTGTTTTTCCAGCACGAGCTGCGTTTTCCGTTACTCGGCGACAGCGTCGGCGCCGTCTTGTTCCATGACATGGGCAACGTGTACTCGTCGCTGGACAATGTTTCTTTCCGCTTTTCGCAGCGGGACCGCCAGGACTTCGATTACATGGTGCAGGCGGCGGGGCTCGGCTTCCGCTTCAAGACCCCTGTGGGGCCGCTGCGAGTCGATTTCGCTTTTGCCGGCAACAGCCCGCGCTTCGTCGGATTCGAAGGCACGCGCGACGAGCTGCTGCGCGGACAGGGCCGGTTCAACGTCCCGCAAAGGGTGAGCCGGTTCCAGTGGCATTTCTCGATCGGACAGGCTTTCTGATGAAGCGCGCGCTCCTGTCTCTCCTCCTGACCCTCGCCGGGCCCGCTGCGGGCGCAGAGATCCTCGACCGCGTCGCGGCGGCTGCCGGACAGCAGGCCGTCACGCTGAGCGACATCCTCCGGCACCTCCGCTTCCGCGCGATCGTCTCCGGTGCGGCTGTCGAAGACACCGAGCAGAACCGCCGCCAGGCCGCCGAGCAATTGCTGGACCTGCTGATTGTGCGGCGCGAGCTCGACCTGAGCCGCTACAGCCCGCCGACGATGGCGGAAGCCGACAAGGCCGTCGAAGCGTTCCTGGCCGAAATGAACTGGAGCCGCCAGCGGCTGGCGGAAGAGCTCGCGCGCGCCGGCTTCACGGAGCAGGAATTCCGCCGCGAGATGCAGGCGCGGCTGACCGTGACGAGGTTCATCGACTACCGCTTCGCTCCGGGCGTGCAGGTGACCGATGCGGAGGTCGAGGCCTATTACGCGAAGGAATTCTTGCCCGCGCTCCACGAGAGCGATCCGCGCGCCGCGGCGCCGGAGGTCGGCGCCGTGCGGTCGATGATCGAACGCATTCTCACAGCGCGGAAAGTGAACGCCGCCATGGAAGAGTGGCTGAAGCAAATGCGGCAGAGCCTGCGCATCCGCTACTTCGAAGAGGCGTTCCGTCCGGCGGGAGGCGCGCCATGATGCGCCGGCGGCTCTGGATGGCCGCGGCGGCCGCCTGCGCGGCGCTGCTGCTTTCCGCGGCCGCACTGCTGCAGTCCGGCTGGCTGCGCGAGCGCCTGCGGCAGGAGGCTGTCCGTGCTGTGCGCGAAGCCACTGGAAGCCGGGCGTCGCTCGCCCGGCTCGAGATCGACTGGCTCACGCTCACCGTGAGGCTGGAAGAGTTCACGCTGGAGGGATTGCCGCGCGAAGGGGAAGAGCCGCTGTTCCGCGCCCCGCGCGTGGCGGCGCGCCTGTCGCTGCGTCCGTTTGGCAGGCGGCGCGTCGAGTTGCGGGAAGTGCGCCTGGAAAAGCCCCGCGTCCATATCTATCACCGCGAGGACGGCTCGACGAACCTGCCTCAGCCGCCTTCTCCGCGCCGCCGCGGCGCTCCTCTGGAAGACCTCGTGCGGCTCCGCATCGGGCTGCTGGATCTGCGGCAAGCGCACTTCGAGCTGAACGACCGGCGGCTGGATTTTGATCTGCGGCTGGAAGGGTTCGGCCTGGATCTCGCTTACGACCACCGCCGGCCGCGCTATCGCGTCCGCCTGGAGGCGGAACGCACCGCGCTGCCCTGGCAATTGCAGCCCGCCCTGGATGTGGAAGCCTGGCTCGGCGCGGATGAAGTGGAGATCACGCAAGGCAAGGCGCGTTTCGGAGACAGCCGCGTCTCCTTCAGCGGAACGGTCAGGCATCTCCGGCAGCCCGAGGTGGAACTTGGCTACCACGCCTCCGTGCTCTTGCGCGATCTCGCCGCGAGCCCGGTGCGGCAGGGGTTCGCGGTCTCCTCAGGCACGGTGGGCATCCTGCCCGGGCAGCCGCCGCGCATCGAGGGAGTTGTGCGCGCCGAGCAGCTTGCCTTTTCAGGCGGCGGCTTTCACATCCGGCGGCTGGACGCAAACGGGCGCTTTTTCCTGACGCCGGAGATGCTCCGCGTCGAGCCGCTGGAAATTGCCAGTCCGTATCTCGGCTGGCGCGGCGCGCTGCAATGGAACAACTGGCGCGATCTGTCCATGGAAGGAGCGGCTGAAGAGCTGAGCCTGGCGCGATTGCAGGCAGCGCTGCGGGAGCCGCTCACGTCTCTCGACGCGAGGATGTCGGGGCCGCTGGGCGCGCGCCTCCGCATGACGCCTGCGGGTCCCCGCGACGCCGAGATCCGCGCGGCGCTCGACGTGGCGCCGGCGGACGGGGCGTTGCCGCTGGAAGGGCGCGTGCAATTCGTCTGGCGGCAGCAATGCGCCTGCATCGCTTTCGAGGAATCCTCGCTGGCTGCACGCTCATTGCGGGCGTCGTTCCGCGGCGTGCTCGGCGAGTCCCTGGAAGCCGGCCTCTATGCCACCAGCCTGGATGAAGTCCCGGCGCTGCTCGAGGCAGCGGGCGCGGGCCAAGGGCTTGCCCTTCCCGTGAGTCTGGATCAAGGCGCCGTCAGCGGAAACGTGCGCGTCGAGGGGCCGCTCGACGATCTGCGCATCAGCGGCGCCTTGACAGCCACGCGCGCCGTGTATGAGGAGATTCCGTTTGAACGGGTGCAGGCGAAATTCTCCATCGACAGCCGGCGCCTGCAGGTGTCCTCGTTCACCCTGCGGCAATCCGCCGGGCAATTGAGCGGATCGGCCGCATTGGGCCTTCAGGACTGGCGGCCCCATCCGCAAGGCGCGTTGCAGGCCTCGCTTCAGATCGACCACGCCGACCTGCCGCAGTTGCTCCGCCTGGCAAGGCTCTCCGCGCCCATGCGCGGCGTGGCTGCGGGCTCCCTGCAGTTGGACGGCGCTCTGTCTCAACCCTATGGGTCGTTGCAGCTCGCCGTCGAGCAGGCTGCCTGGGACGATGAGGCGCTGGGGCGCGTCACGGTGGATGCCTCGCTCGACCGCGCAGGCGGCTTCCGGCTCGCGGCGGCGCGCAACAGCGCGCGTTTGCAGGCCGAAGGATCCTGGACGCATCCGAAGGAGGACGTGCGCCAAGGAGTGCTGCAGGCGAAGGCCTCCGTCACGGGATTCCGCACCGCCGACTTCGCGCTCTTCCGCAATCTCGCTTTGCCTGTCGACACGGAAGCGCAATTCTCCGGCGCGCTGCAAGTGCGCATCGAAGAGGGCGCGCCGCGGCTCGCCTCGATCTCCGGCGCCGGCTCGACCACCGCCGTCCGCCTCGGCTCCATCGAATTTGCGCCCCTGCGGGTGGAAGCGGAGACAGCCGGGGACCGCGTCGTTCTGCGCGCCAGAATGAACGCGAAGCCCGCGCCGGTGGAGGCTTCCGCGTCGATCGGCACGAATGGCGCCTGGCCGGCGGAATTCCGCCTGCAATGGCCCGCGCTTTCCGTCGGGCTGCTCCACAGCCTGCTCAAGGAGGCAGGGCAGGCGTCGGACGAAGCGATGCCCGTCTCCGGCGCGTTCGACACGCAGATCGAGGGCAGGATCGAGCTGGCCGAAATGCGCGGCCTGGCGGGCACAATCACGGTACCGCAGCTTGAGCTCCGCCCTGCGCCCGAGGGCGTGCCCCCGGAAGTCACCTTGCCGCAGGAGTTGTTCCTCCGAAATGCGGGACCGCTGATCTTTGACTTCGACGAAAAGTCCGTGCGGGTCCGCCAGGCGCACTTCACCGCGCTCGAAACGGATCTGACGCTCAGCGGCGCTTACGAGTTCGCTTCTCCTGCGCCCTGGAACCTCGAGGCTCGGGGGACGGCCAATCTGGCCGTGCTTGGCTCTTTCTATCCCGGGCTCACCGCCGGCGGCTCGGGACGCCTGCGCGCCGTGTTGCGCGGCGCGGCGGCGGAGCCGCTGGTCAGCGGCCAGATGGATATCGTCAAGGCTTCTTTCTATCTCCGCGATCTGCCGGTGGGACTCGATGACGTCAACGGAACCATCTATTTCGACCGGAATCGCGCCAACATCCAGAAGCTCGCCGGTGTCGCGGGCGGCGGCTCGGCGGCGCTTTCCGGCTTCGTGGGTCTGGCGCGCGGCGAGTTGACATTCCGCTTGCAAGCGCAACTGAACAACGTGCGCCTGCGCTATCCGGAGGGCGTCAGCAACACGGTGGATGCCGATCTCGCGCTCACCGGCTCTTCTGCCGCCAGCGTGCTCTCGGGACTTGTCACGGTCAAGCGCTCCGGCTTTGTCGTCACCGGCGATGCGGGCAATCTGCTCGGCGGCGCGGGCGGCGCGCTTCCCGCGGCGGCGCAGAACGAGTTTCTGCGGAATCTCCAGTTCGATGTCCGCCTGCGCACCGCGCCCGACGCCGTCTTCGTCATGTCCTACACGAGCGACCTGCAACTGGAGGCCGATCTCCGCCTGCGCGGCAGCCCGGCCAAGCCGATCCTGCTCGGCTCGATCTATGCCAGCCAGGGCGAAGTGAACTTCTTCGGCAACCGCTACAACATCTCCCGCGGCGAGATCCTGTTCTACAACACCGCCGCCGTCGCGCCGCAAATTGATCTCGACCTGGAAACCCGCGTGCGCGGCATCACTGTCTACCTCAACGTCAGCGGGCCGATTTCGCGCCTCAACATCACCTACCGCTCCGAGCCGCCGCTGCAGTCGTCCGAGATCCTCGCGCTGCTCACCGTGGGGCGCACGCCGGCGGCGACTTCCGGCTCCGTGGTCGCCACGGACCGCATCCGCAGCCAGACGGTGATGGAGAACTCCGCCGGCTCCAACACGCTGCTGGGCACCGCGCTCACGGCGGGGCTCAACACGCGCACCGAGCGCTTCTTCGGCGCGTCGCGCCTGCGCATCGACCCCAGCAACGTCGGCGTGGACGCGCTGCCCCAGGCGCGCCTCAGCATCGAGCAGTCCATTTCGCGCGACGTCACGCTCACCTTCATCACCAACCTCAACCGCTCCCAGCAGCAGGTGGTGCGGCTCGAGTGGGACCTCTCGCGGCAGTGGTCCCTGATCGCCATCAAGGACGAAAACGGCGCCTTCGCCGTAGACTTCCTCTTCCGCAAACGGTTCCGCTAGCCATGCGATTGCGCGCCAATCAGAACAAGCTCAAAATCGAGCATTCGATCATCGGCGGGCTGCGCCCCGTGCTGGAGCGGCTGGTCGAGCACGACAGCATCCGCGCCGTCATTCCCGGCGTCATCCGCCCCGTGCGAGACGCCAAAGGCGCCGTCCGCATCCGCGTCACCGTGCCCGTGCAGAACGGCTGGAAAGCCATCGCGCTCGCTGCCGGGGCGCGGCAAGAGCTGTTCATCAGCACCCCGCTCGGACAGGCGGAACTCGAATCGCTCATCGCCGCGGCGCTGCGCGGCGAAAAGGGGACATCCTGACCCTGTGCATGGAATGATTCCGCGATCGGGGCGGCGCAGGCTCTCTTCTTCGGTCAACCGGAAAGCCCGGTGTGCAGCGCCACCACGCCGAACGTCATGCGGCGGAAGCGCACGCGCGTGAACCCTGCCGCCTCCATCTCCGCCGCCAGCAGTTCCGCGCCGGGAAACTTCTTCACCGAATCCGGCAGGTACGTGTACGCGCCGCGGTCGCCGGATATCCAGCCGCCGAGCGCCGGCAGCAGCGTCTCCGAATAGAACCGGTACAAGGCGCGGATCACCGGATTGGGCGGCGTGGAGAATTCGAGAATCGCCAGCATGCCGCCGGGCTTGATCACGCGGCGCAGCTCGGCCAGCGCCGCGCGGTAATTGGCGAAGTTGCGGAAGCCGAAAGCAAGGGTCACCAGATCCAGGCTGTTGTCGGGAAACGGCAGCCCCAGCCCGTCGCATTCGATCCACTCGACCCGCGCCGCGCGCCGCCGCTGCTTTCGCTGGGCTTCCACGAGCATCGGGCGGCAGAAGTCCCCGCCCAGCAGCAGGGCGTCACGGCCGGCCCGCTGGCGCAGGGCCAGCGTCAGATCGCCCGTGCCGCAGCACAGGTCGAGAACGCGCGCCCGCGGGCGGAGAAGAAACATCTCCACCTCGAGCGCCGTGCGGAACCGCCAGTAGCGGTCCGTCTGGAAAGACAGCAGGTGGTTGAGCAGATCATAGCGGCGCGCCACGCGGCCGAACATGCGCCGCACATAGGCAGCCGCCTCCTGTTCATTCGACGCTCCCGGCGGAGTGGTCCCCTTCGCCACGCTCACTCCAGAATGGATGCCACTGCCTGCCGCACGAGCGCATCGGAAACATCCGCCGTGATGTCCGTCTCGCCGATGCCCGATGCCAGCACCCAGTGCACGGCGCCCTGAATCGCCTTTTTATCCCGCCGCAGCCGCGCCAGCAAGCCCTCCACGGCAAGCCCTTCGGTGGAAGGAAACGGCCCGTAGGCGCGGACGACGGCGCACATCTCTTCGCACAGCTCCGGCGCGAGGCGCCCCGAGAGCTGCGACAACCGCAGCGCCGCCAGCATCCCCAGCCCGACGGCTTCGCCATGGAGGAAGCGGCTGTAGCCGGTCTCGGCCTCGATGGCATGGCCGGTGGTGTGGCCGAAGTTCAGGATGCGCCGCAAGCCGCTCTCTCTTTCATCGAGCGAAACCACTTCGCACTTGATGCGCACGCTTTCCGCCACCATCTGTTCCACCACCGCGGGCTCGCGGGCCAGCACGGCCTCGCGCCGCTCCTGCATCAACCGGAAGAGCGGCTCGCTGCGGATGATGCCGTGCTTGATGACCTCGAAAAGGCCCGCGCGGTACTCGCGCTCGGGCAGCGTGGCCAGCGCGTCAGGGTCTGTGATCACGGCCAGCGGCTGGTGGAACGCGCCCACGAGGTTCTTGCCTGCGGCGAGATTGACGCCGGTCTTTCCTCCGACCCCCGCATCGACCTGCGCCAGCAGCGTCGTCGGCGCCTGGATCACCGGCACGCCGCGCATGAACACGGCCGCCAGAAACCCGCCCACGTCATTCACAATGCCCCCGCCGAACGCGATGACGAGACTCGAGCGGTCCCCGCCAGCCTCCACCATCTTTTCCGCCATCGCCTCCACTTGCGCCATGCGCTTGTTCTCTTCCCCGCCGGGAAACAGCAGCTTGCGCCATTTGCGGCCTTCCAGCGCACGCTCGACGTCAACGCCGTGCAGCCGCCACACGGCCTCTTCGGTGACGACGAACAGCACGCCGCGCCGCGGGGGCAGGAATTCGGCCAGGCGCCGGAGCGCGCCGCGCTCGGCCACCACCGGGTACGCGGCGGCGCCGGTGTTCACCGTGAACGTCGGCATATCTTCGGTTGTACCATGTGGGTATCGAACCGCTGGCTGAAACAATTCGCACGGATTTTCTCGTCATCGGCGCGGGCGTCGCCGGACTCCGCGCGGCCATCGAGCTGGCCGGCGCCGGCGAGGTCCTGGTGGTGGCCAAGGACAGCCTGGAGGAATCTTCGTCGGAGTATGCGCAGGGCGGCATCGCCGTCGCGCTGAGCGACGAAGACGACGTGGCGCTGCACGAGGCTGACACGCTGGCTGCGGGCGACGGGCTTTGCGAACCCGCAGCCGTCCGCGTGCTCGTCAGCGAAGGCCCGCCGCGCATCGAGGAGCTCATCGAATGGGGCGCGGAGTTCGACCGCGAAGGCTCCAGGCTTCTGTTCGCGCGCGAAGGCGCGCACTCCCGCAGCCGCGTGCTTCACTCGCACGGCGATTCCACCGGGCGTGAGATCGCGCGCACGCTGTACCGCCGCGCCGCTTCCCTGCCCCGCGTGCGCTTTGCCGGGTTCACAGCGGTTGCCGACCTGCTGATGGATGGCGGGCGCGCGGCCGGCGCGCTGATTCTCGACGCCCGCCGCGGCCGCCTGCTGGCCGTGCTGGCGCGCGCCACGCTGCTCGCCACCGGCGGCTTGGGGCGCGTCTACTCGGACACCACCAACCCGGACGTCGCCACCGGCGATGGAGTGGCCATGGCGTGGCGCGCGGGCGCGGTGATCAGCGATATCGAGTTCGTGCAGTTCCACCCTACGGCGCTGCACATCGAAGGCGCCCCGCGCTTCCTCCTCTCCGAAGCCCTGCGCGGCGAAGGCGCCGTGCTGCTCAACTCCAGCGGCGAGCGCTTCATGCAGGCTTACCATCCGATGGCGGAGCTCGCGCCCCGCGATGTGGTCTCCCGCGCCATCGTCTCGGAAATGCGCCGCACCGGCGCGCCTCATGTGTGGCTGGACATCAGCGGACGCGGGCCGGACTTCGTGAAGAAGCGCTTTCCCCGGATTCACTCGACCTGCCTCGCCTTCGGCGTGGATCTCGACCGCCAGCCGGCGCCCGTATGTCCAGCCGCACATTACGCCATGGGTGGCGTGTGGACGGATCTCGACGGCAGGACCACGCTCGACGGGTTGTGGGCCGCGGGCGAAGCCGCCTGCACGGGCGTCCACGGCGCCAACCGCCTGGCTTCGAATTCGCTGCTGGAGGGCGTGGTCTTCGGCGCGCGCGCGGGCGCGGCCATGCGCGAGGCGGCGCGGGCGCTGCCGGATCGTTTCGAACCACCCGCACCGCTTGAAGTGCCCGCCCTGACGCTCGATGCCATGCGCCGGCTCGCCATGGATTCGGCGGGCATCGTCCGCTCCGGCGAAGGGCTCTCGGCCTTGCTCCGCAGCCTGGCGGAAACACCCCTGCAACGCGCCGCCGCCACGGATCGCGAGCCGCTCGAGCGCGCCAACACGCGCACCGTCATCGAGCTGATCGCCCGCGCCGCGCTGGCTCGCCGGGAAAGCCGCGGCGCGCACTGCCGGACGGATTTTCGCGAAAAGTCGCCCGCTTTCCGGGCGCACTCGCGCATGCGCAAGGACGTGGAAACCGTGGAATTTGCCCCTGTTCAGGAGGATTGAACCGGTCTAGTTGTTGTTGGCCAGGTCGTCGGAGAGAACACTGTCCGAGGGCACAGGCACCGGGACGCGCCTCGCCCCGACGAAGGCCCGGCGCCAGTAAGGATCGGAAAAGAGCGGGCTGACCTGCACCGTCTTGCGCCGGTTGGGGGCGTGGATGAAGGCATCGTGGCCCACGTACATGCCCACGTGCCAGCCGCGGCGCGTGCGGAAAAACACCAGGTCGCCGGGCTCGAGTTCCCACTTTTCCACCCGCAGGCCGAACTGGAACTGTTGCGGCGCCGTCGGCGGCAGCGTGATCGAAAAGTTGGTCTCGTACAGATACTTCATCAGACCGCTGCAATCGAAGCCCGTGTCGGGCCGCGTGCCGCCCAGACGGTAGCGGATGCCGATTTGCTGATACGCATTGGCGAGCAGCCACGTCTGGCAGACGCGACAGCGATCCGGCAACGGTGGCGGGGGCGGGATCTCCGTCCACACGGTGGGGATGGCGGCCAGCGCGGCCTCGGGCCAGTTTTGGATCACGTACGGCTCGAACCGCGGCTCTTTCGCCGGCGCCGCACGCCTGCGGGAGGCGGAACGCCGCCTGGCCGCTACGGTCTTCTTGCGTGGGACAGGCGCGACGGAAGCCTTCTGCACGGCCCCGCCCGCCGCCCCTCGCGGCGGCGCCTGGGTTGCGGGGCGCGCGGCAGCCTTTGCGGGCGCATTGCCGGACGGGCGCGCCTTCACGCCGGGCTTGGCCTGCGGCTTTTTCGCCGCAGCCGTGCCCGCGCGCACGGCCGCCCACGCCGTTGTCGTGGCGCTTCCGGCGGTCAGGAGCAGGAGGAGGAGAACCTGAACTCGCAAAACAGCCTCAACCGGAGCGTTTTGACCGAAACTCTCACAGTATATACCAGAAGAACCCCGCTGCCGCCACTGCTACCATGAAGGTATGACCCTGGAAGACCTCAGCCAGGCGTACGCAGAGCTCCGCCGGCAATCGGAGTCCGTGCGGAGCTATCTTTGACACCCCCGCAAAGAAAAAGCGCCTGGAAGAAATCGAACAACTCATCGCCGCCCCCGACTTCTGGTCCAATCAGGAAGCCACCCAGAAGATCATGCAGGAGCGCAAGCGGCTGGAATCCGCCATCGAGCAGGACCGCCAGCTTGCCTCGCTCGTCAGCGACATCGACACCCTGATCGAGCTGGGCAACGAGGGAGAGGACATCTCGGCTGACCTCGAGCGGGAGATCGACCGGCTGCGCAAGCTCGCCGAGCGCCTCGAAACCGAGATGCTGCTTTCGGGCGAGAACGACCACCGCAGCGCCATCATGACCATCCACCCCGGCGCCGGCGGCACCGAGAGCCAGGACTGGGCGGAAATGTTGCTCCGCATGTACCTGCGCTGGGCGGAGCGCAACAAGTTCGAGGCGATCGTCACCGACCGGCAGGAGGGGGAGGGGGCCGGGATCAAATCCGCCACCATCGAGATCAACGGCGAGAACGCCTACGGGCTGCTGCAAAGCGAAATCGGCGTGCACCGCCTGGTGCGGATCTCGCCCTTCGACGCCAACGCGAGGCGGCATACTTCCTTCGCCAGCGTCTTTGTCATCCCGCAGATCGACGACGACGTGCAGATCGAGATCCGCCCCGAAGACCTGCGCGTGGACGTCTTCCGCGCCTCGGGCGCCGGCGGGCAGCACGTCAACCGCACGGAAAGCGCCGTGCGCTTCACGCACATCCCCACGGGCATCGTCGTCCAGTGCCAGAACGAGCGCTCGCAGCACAAGAACCGCGCCTCGGCGCTCAAGCAGCTCAAGGCGCGCCTCTACGAATACGAAATGGAAAAGCGCCGAGCCGAGGAGCGCAAGCTGGAGGAGTCGAAGGCGGACATCAACTTCGGCTCGCAGATCCGCTCCTACGTGCTGGCGCCCTACCGCATGGTGAAGGACCTGCGCACGCGGCTCGCCATCGGCGACGTGGACCGCGTGCTCGACGGCGACATCGATGACCTGATCCACGCCTTCCTCGTGTGGAAGAAGACCGGCAAGACCTTCGGCGACGGCAAGGACGACGAGTCTGAATGATTCACCCGCAACTCGAGCAGGCGGCCGCGCTGATTCGGGCCGGACGCCTGGTCGCGTTCCCGACGGAAACCGTCTACGGCCTGGGGGCGAACGCACTCGACGGGGCGGCCGTGCGGCGCATCTTCGAGGCGAAGGGCCGTCCCCCGTCCAGCCCTGTCATTGTGCACGTGTGTTCCGTCGAAATGGCGCGGCGACTGGCCGCCGCCTGGCCGGAGGAGGCCGAGAAGCTCGCCGCAAGGTTCTGGCCTGGCCCGCTGACGCTGGTCGTTCCCAAACACCCGTCGATCCCTGACCTCGTTTCCTCCGGGCTGCCTACGGTGGGGTTGCGCATGCCGGCGCATCCTCTGGCCCTGGCGCTGATCGAAGCCAGCGGCTGTCCGGTCGCCGCCCCAAGCGCCAACCGCTTCACCGAGCTTTCGCCGACCTCGGCCGAACATGTGCGGAAGTCTCTTGGCGAGGCCGTGGATCTGATCCTCGACGGCGGCTCGACGCCCGTGGGCATCGAGTCCACGGTGCTTTCTCTCGCCGCGGAACCGCCCGTGCTGTTGCGGCCCGGCATGATCTCGCGGGAGGAAATCGAGGCCGTCATTGGACCGGTTGCTGTCCGGACCTCCGCCGGGGAAGAGGCGCATCCGGCCCCGGGCATGCATCCCCGCCATTACAGTCCGCGCACGCCCCTGTATCTCGTGCGCGGCGGCCTGTTGCCAGCCTCGGGACGCGGAGCGTATCTGCGCCACGGCGAAACCATGCCCGCCGGACCGCGCGATTACGCCGCCGCGCTCTACGCCACGCTGCACCGCTGCGACGAAGAGGGCTACGATTGGATCGCGGTGGAGGAGCCGCCCGATCTGCCGGAGTGGGACGCCATCCGCGACCGCCTCCGCCGCGCCGCCTCACGCCCATGAACCCCGCCGCGCCGCCGCTGCTGGCCAACTGGATCGGCTACGCCGCCGGCGCGCTGATCTTCGGCATCTTTCTTGCCCTGCTGGCGAAAGACCGCGCCGGCCGCGGCCTGCGGAGTTCCTGGCGCACGCTGGCCGCCGCGGCCATGGCGTTCCTGTGGAACGCCGGCGCGCTCGCCAACCTCTTCCTCGACTCCTTCGTTCTCCGCCTCGCCACCACCGCTGCGCTCAGCCTCTTGCCCGCGCTGCTGCTGGATCTGCTTGTCGAAGGCCGGCCGCGGAGGCTCGTTGCGGCGGGATACGCGGTCAGCCTCGCATCGATGGTTCTTCATGCCCTCGAACCTCTCTTCGCCGGCGCGGCGCTGCACCATCGCACACTCCAACTGACCGCGCTCGGCTTCGCCCCGCTCACTGTCCTCGCGCTGCTGCACTTGCGGCGGCGGCGCACGCCCACGCGCCGCGCCGCGGCCGCCATGGCGCTGCTGCTGTTTGCCCTCTCGTTCACGCATCTGCACCGGCAGGATGCGGTGCATGCCTGGCCGGTGGAACTGCTCGTGCACCACGCCGGCGTGCCACTGGCGCTGTGGGTGCTGATGCAGGACTATCGCTTCCTGCTGCTGGACGCATTTCTGCGCTTCTTGGCCAACATCCTGCTGGCTGCGCTGTTCGCCTGGCTGGGCGCCGTGGCGGCGGCGCGCATCGGCTGGTTTGATTACCGCACGCTGCCTCCGGCCCAAACCGTGGCCATCGGTTCGGGCGTGACGCTGGCCCTCGTGGTGTTCGCCGGCGTGCGCCACGCCGTGCAAAGGCTGCTGACGCGGATCGTGTTCCGCCGCGGCGATGCCGAGGCGCTGCTCGAACGCATCCGCCGCATGCCCTTGCGCAGCGAGGACGAGTTTGTGGCCGAGGCGCGGGCCGCCATCGCGCAGTTCTTCCAGGCCGAGCCGCACGGCGAGCGCCATCCTGCCGGGCCGGACCTGCCGTTTTCGGTCGGCCGTCGCGCGGGCGGCCGTCCTTATCTGAGCGAAGATCTCGCCTTGCTGGTCCGGCTGGAGGCGCTGGTCAACGAGAGGCTGGAACAGTGGCGCGAGCAGCACTTGCGCGAGCTGGTTTCGCAGGCGGAGTTGCGCTCCTTGCAGGCCCGCATCCATCCGCACTTCCTGTTCAACGCGCTCAACGCGCTGTACGGGTCCATCCCCCGCGAAGCCGGGGATGCGCGCCGGGCGGTGCTGCACCTCGCCGACATCTTCCGCTACCTGCTCCGAGGCGAAGGCGGCCTGATCCCTCTCGGCAAGGAACTGGAGATTGTCGAAGCCTACCTGGGCATCGAGTCGCTGCGGCTGGGCGCGCGGCTGCGGTGGTCGCTCGATGTGGACGCGGAGGCGCGCGCGGCGCTGATTCCCGTGCTGAGCCTCCAGCCGCTGGTGGAGAATGCGGTGCGCCACGGCGTGGCGCCGTTCGACACGCCCGGCCAGGTTCGCGTCACGGCGCGCGTGCGGGAAGGAAAGTGCGAGGTGGCTGTGCTCGACACCGGGCCCGGCTTCGAGCCAACCGGCGTCACGCAGGGCATCGGCCTGGAAAATGTGCGCCGCCGCCTGGCGCTGCATTTCGGCGAGGCCACGCTCGCCGTGCGACGGCAGGCAGGTCTCACCGTGGTGTCGTTCACCGTGCCGCTTGCGAATCCCGCAACCCGCGAAGCCGCCGCCTCATCGGGAAGAGTTGAAGCATGAGGATCCTGATCGCCGACGATGAGCCGATTGCGCGGCAGGTGATCCGCGAACTGCTGGAAGAGTGCCCCGGCGTCGAAGTGGCCGGCGAGGCCGGCAGCGGCGCGGAAGCGCTGCAAAAGGCGGAGCGCCTGGCGCCGGACGTGGTGCTGCTCGACATCCACATGCCGCAGAGCGACGGCCTCGCCGTGGCGCGGCGATTGAAGCCTCTGTCCCTGCCTCTGGTGATCTACGTCACTGCGTATGAGCAGCACGCCCTGGCGGCGTTCGATACCGGGGCCGTCGATTACCTGCTCAAGCCGGTGAGGCTGGACCGCCTGCGCGCGGCGCTGGAAAAAGCCCGCCGCCAACTGGAGGGGTTGCGCGCCCGCCGCCCCGGCGCCGTTCAGCCGCCCGAGCGCATCGCCGCGCGCTCGGGCGAGGAGATTCATCTGCTCGACACGCGCGACATCATCGCTTTCCGCGCGGCCGAAGGCGGCGTCGAAGTGCTGGCCACCAGCGGGCGCTTCCACGCGTCGCACTCGCTGAGGGAGATCGAAGAGCGCTTTCCGCCGCCGCGATTCCGCCGCATCCACCGCGCGTTTGTGGTCAACACGGAGCACCTGCGCTCCATTGCGCCCCTCTCCTCGCGGCGCTATCTGCTGCGGCTCACCGGCGGCATCGAAGCCGTCGTCAGCAAGCGCATGGCCGGCGTCATTCGCCAGACGGCGGAGTGGTGATCGCGAGCGCCGCGGCCACATCTTCCGGGCGCCCCACGTCGCGCCAGGCGTATGCGAGCGGCTGCGCCAGCACGCGGCGCCCGTCATCGAGCAAAATCTGCAACGCGCTGGTCAGTTCATACTCCCCGCGCGGCGACGGCTGAATCCGCGCCAGCGCATCAAATATCGCCGGGCGGAACGCAAAGATGCCCGCGCTGTTCCACCGCGTGCTGCTCGTGCCGAACGGCGGCTTCTCGATGATCTCCTCCACCACGCCGCCGGTCTCATACACCGCCGCGCCCTGCCACGGGTCGTCCACTTCCTTGACCGCGATCACCGCCGCGGCGCGCTCATCGCCGAGCAGCCTCCGCCACACCGCGCCGATGTCATCGGGAGAAGCGAGAATGTCGCCGAACATCAGCAGGAACGGCGCTTGCCCCGTGAAAGGCTGCGCCAGCCGCGCCGCCGAACCGGTCCCGTCGACCGGATCCTGCAACGCGAAATGGATGCTGCGGTCGCCCGCGAACCGGGCGTAAAAGAGCTCGTGCCGGTAGCCGACCACCAGCAGAAACCGCCCGAAACCGGCCGTGCGCAGGCTGTCGAGCACATGCTCAACCAGAGGCTTGCCGTGCAGCGGCAACAACGGCTTCGGCAGATCGCGCGTCACTTCCTGCAGGCGCGTGCCCCTGCCTGCGGCCAATACTACCGCGGCTGCTTTTGACATTTCAGTATAATCGGCTTCGTGCATCCGAATCCGACGAAGACCCGCTGGTGGATCCTCGCCCTCCTGTTCCTGATTACCACGAACAACTACCTCGACCGGATCATCCTCGGCATCCTCAGCCCGGTGATCCTCGAGGACATGCACTTCACCAAGATCGAATATGGCTACGTCAGCGCGGCGTTTCAAGCCGCTTATGCGGGCGGCTTCCTGCTCATGGGGTGGTGGATCGACCGCGTCGGCACGCGCAAGGGCTACGCCAGCGCCATCAGCTTGTGGAGCGTGGCTGCCGGGCTGCACGCGCTGAGCACGAGCTGGTTGCAACTGAGCTTTTGGCGCGCGCTGCTGGGGCTGGGCGAAAGCGGCAACTTCCCGGCGGCGATCAAGGCGGTGACCGAGTGGTTCCCCAAGCGCGACCGCGCCTTCGCCACCGGGATTTTCAACGCCGGAACCAATGTGGCGACCATGATCGGCCCGCCGCTGTTCGTCTGGATGAACGGACACTTCGGCTGGCGGACCTGCTTCCTGATCACCGCATCCACAGGAGCGCTTTGCCTTGCTGCGTGGTGGTTTTTCTACCGCCTGCCGCGCGAGCACAAACGGGTGAACGGGGCCGAGCTTGCCATCATCGAAAGCGACCCGGAGGAAAAGGCGGAAGCGCGCGTCGGCTGGGCGCAGGCGCTGCGGATCCGCCAGACGTACGGCTTTGCCCTGGCGAAGTTCTTTTCCGATCCGGTGTGGTGGTTCTACCTGACGTGGCTCACGCTCTATTTCAAGGAAGCCCGCGGGCTGAGCCTGGAGCAGATCGGCTGGGCGCTGCCGGTCATCTACCTGATGGCCGATTTTGGCAGCGTGTTCGGCGGCTGGGTGAGCGGCTTCCTGATCCGCCGCGGGTGGCCGAACGGCAAGGCGAGGAAGATCACCATGGCGTTCTTCGCCCTGTGCATGCCGGTCGCCGCCACCGCCGTGGCGGCGCCCAAGACGTGGATGGCCATCGCGCTGATTTCGCTCGCCACCGCCGCGCATCAGGGTTGGTCGGCGAACCTGTACACCACCGTTTCAGACGTGTTCCCGAAATCGGCGGTGGCCAGCGTCACCGGGTTGGGCGGCTTCCTCGGCGGGGTGGGCGGCATCATTTTCACCGCGTTGTTGCCCGGCTACCTGATCACCTATTTCGGCTACCTGCCGGTGTTCGTCATCATGGGCAGCTTCCACCTCATCGGCTGGATGTGCGTGCACATCTTCCTGGGCGACATGCGGAAGCTGGGCGAGAGCGCAGCCTGAAGCGGGTGTTGCGGCCGTCACCCCGGCCGCCGCTCGTGCATCAAAATAGTGAGTAGCCAGCCTATGCCGATGTATGAATACCGGTGCCAGGAGTGCGGCGCCAAGTATGAACAGCTCCGGCGGATGAGTGACGCCGACAAGGACCTGGAATGCCCCGTCTGCGGCAGCCGCAACGTGAGGAGGGAGATCTCCGCCTGCGCCATCGGGGGCGCCACATCCTCCAATTCCGGCGGCGGCTGCGTTCCGCGCGGCGGCTTTTCCTGAGCCCGCTGACCCCCAGGCCGCCCGGCGGGCGGCCGCGCCAACTTACCAGATCAAAGGCTTGCGGTCATACGGGGACGTTTTGCCGAACTTGACCTCGTACAGGCGCCGGTGCGTTTCACGCGCGTATTCCACCAGCGGCTTGTATGGGAGATCGAGCACGTTGAGGAACCCGTAATTGAGGCGCTCCAGATCGGAAGGGCGCCCCGTGGGCAGGTCGTCCACAAGCTGGAACCAGTGCGTGCCGATCATGGCCGGATGCGCGGCGGCGTTCTCGACATAGTAGCGGTAGGCGATGCCGCGCTGCGTCTGATCCTTCACCTTGTGGGTCCAGTAGAACAGGCCCTGCAGACCCCGGCCGGGCGCGCAGGCGGTGAATTCCCCGATCAGAACCGGCTTGCCGGACAGTTGCGCGTAATGGTCGAGCTTCGCCGGATCGGGCCGGAAATCCGCGTCGTAAATATTGATGGAAAACACGTCAAAAAGGGACGACATTTTCACCCATTCATCCTTCGGCGTGCCCGCGTAACGGATGCCGAGGATCAAATGATTCGGGTCGTGCCGCCGGATGGCCGCGGCCACGGTCTCGAAATACTTCCTGCCGCAAACAAACACCCAATCGCGCTTGATCTGCTCGGCCTGCGACGGGTTCTCTTTCAGCCGCCGCTGCAATTCCGCTTTGGTGGCGGAGGGCTCGGGGTCTTCGAGCAGCATGTCGGCCCAGGGCTTCAGCGATCCGAAGTCGCGGGCCCAGTGGGGCTCGTTGCCGACGAACCAGCCGATCAGGTTCGGGTCGCCGGCCAGCGGAGCGCACTGCCGGCGCGCCGCCTCATCCACGTTCCGCTCGAATTCCTCGCTGAAAACATCGGGGAAATCCCAGGGAAACGGGAAGACTTTTTTCGTTGTCCAGCCGCCAAGCGGCAGCACGTAGGGCATTCCGGCGGTGGTGGCGACGTCCTGGTCCGGCCAGTTGCCAATCGTATTGAAACCCCAGTTTTTCAGCCGTTCCACGATCGCCTTTTTCCACTGTTCCTGCCACCGTTCGCCGTACCGCCGCATGACGTTGGCCACGTAGAAGGATACGTCCCGCTCCGGCGTGAGCCACGCGGGCCCCGGCGGGGGCATCTCTGCGAACAGGAATTCGCGGCCGGTGACACGCGTCGCAAAGGAACCCTGTTTCCACCCCACCAGATCCATGCCCGCCGAGAAGAACGGGTGGCCGTGCGGGTCGATCAGGAACCAACGCCCGTCCACCTGCGCCACGCGAAAAAAGCCCGGCTTGCCCGCGGCGCCGGGCGCGCTCACGATGCGGTGGCGGTATCCGCCAAGCGGGCAGTGGTCGGGATACCTTGCCGGCGGCAGCTTGTCCTCGGCCCACAGCTTCTTCAATTCCTCCAGGGAGTGCGCTTTGCCCGGCCAGTCTTCGCCCATCCATTGGCCGAAGGCGTCGATCACGGGTTTCTTGTCGAGGATGTCGTCCTTGCCCGCCGCTGCCGCCAGGGCGAGATTCGAGATCGTCAACGTCGAATCGGCGGCCGGGTATCTCATCCGCACCACGATCTCTTCCACGCGCTCGAAGGTGAACAGCCGCTCCGGCCAGACCTTGTAGCCGAGGGGCAGCAGCGGCGTCATGGCGCGGGTCTGGAAGAAAGTGTCGAAGGGAAGCACCGCGCGCATGCGCAGCCCGGGCAGCGGCTCGAGGATGGCGCTCTTCACCTGCCGCCCGTCGGAGAAGCCGAAGGAGAAGGCCTCGAGCGACGAAGCCACGAACTCGAACTGGACCGCCTGCCAGCTTCGCCAATCCGTTGGCCACCCGAGCCGCGCGACGGAGAGGCGGTGCTCCGGCAACGGCTCGCCCGCCCCAAAGCGCAATACAAACGGCCCGGCCGCCGGGGGCGGCGCCGGGGCGCGGTAGTTCCACAGCAGCTCGATGTCGGCGCCGCCGATCGCGTGCGCATCCACATACGCGAACCGGCCGCTGCCCGCTTTGCCGCCTTCGCCCCAGCCGCCCGACATGGTCACCGGGTAGCCGAGCGACTCCCAGCGGCGGATGGCGGCGTCCATGTCTTCGACATCGAACGCCAGGTGATGGAAGCCCTCGCCGTGCTTCGCCATGTGATCTTCGTAGACGTTGGGTCCGCGCAGCGGCTGGATCCACTCGAACGGCATCTGCGCATGGCGCTGCCAGCCGAGGCGCATGTCGAACTCCGCCGGGCGCCTCCGGTACATTCTGTCGGTCATCTCGGGCCGCGTGAACGTGAACGCGGGGAATCCGAGCTTCGCCCAGAAGGCGGAAACGGGCTCGGGATCGCGCACGGCGAAGGCAAGTTGCGATACGCGCATGGCGCCGCCCGCGGGCGGCGTTCGCGTGTTCGCTGCCACCAGAGCGAGAACGATCTTGCCCTGCGCCGCGGTGTCGAGCAGGGCATACTCCGTGGTCTCCTGCCCGACAACAAAGGCGCCGCGCTCGATGAGGCGCACGCCGAGCGATCCGAAACGCTCCACCTCCCGCTGCAGCGCGGCCGCATCCGGCATCTCGTAAGCAAGCGCATAGACGCCCTGGCCCCGCTCGCGGAGGAAGGCCGCCAGAGGACCGGCGCTGTTGGCGGGCTGGAGCCAGTCCACGCGGAGATTGGCGAAGTGGCCGGCGGCCGCCAGCGCACGGTGCGCCGCGCCGCCGGCGGCGCGAAACTCCGCCGGCGCGGCTTCCTCCACGGGCACTCCGATCTTCCGCCACGCCTGCGAGGTCATCTCCACGTCGGAGACCACCCAGAGCAGGCGCGCGACCCGCTTGTACGCTTCGCCCGGCTGGGCCGGCGCGGGCGCCGCCAGCAAAAGCAAAAGTGCAATGGCACGCATGACCGCCTCCGTGCTGAAGTCGCTGTCATTCTACAACCGCGCCGCCACGAAGATCCGCTATCGCCCGGTGATACGATGATCGCCATGTTGCCTCATGGCGTCTCCCGCAGAACGTATTTGCAATTCCTGTCCGCCGCCCCCGCCGCGGCGGCGTGGCAGACCAGCACGGATGAGGACCGCGAACGGCGCATGAAGTGGTGGCGCGAGTCGCGGTTCGGGATGTTCATTCATTGGGGCCTGTACAGCGTGCTCGGACGGCACGAATGGGTGATGGAGAACGAAGGCATCCCGGTAGCCGAGTACGAGAAGCTGGCCGGACAATTCCGCCCGAAGCCTTGGCCGGCGCGCGAATGGGCCGCGCTGGCGAAGAAGGCCGGCATGAAGTACATGGTGATGACCACCAAGCACCATGAGGGCTTTTGCTTGTTCGACACCGCGACCACCCGGTACTGTGCGCCGAAACAGGCGGCCGGACGGGATCTGGTGAAGGAATATGTGGACGCCGCGCGCGCGGAAGGGTTGCGCGTGGGCTTTTACTACTCCCTGATGGACTGGCACCACCCCGAGGGCGCGCGCTGCCGGAGCGATGAAGCGGCGCGCCGGCGCTTCGTCGATTTCATCCACGCGCAGGTGCGCGAGCTGATGACGAACTACGGGAAAGTGGACATCCTGTGGTACGACGTGGCGTGGCCTCTGGACGCGGAAGGCTGGGAGAGCGTCAAGATGAACCGCATGGTGCGCCAGCTCCAGCCCGACATCATCCTCAACAACCGCAGCCGCGTGCCCGAGGATTTCGACACGCCCGAGCAGCGGATCGAGGCGTCGAAAGGCCGCTACTGGGAGTCCTGCATGACGATGAACGACAGTTGGGGATACCACAAGGCGGACGACAACTGGAAGAGCCCGAAGCAATGCCTGCGGCAACTGATCACATGCGCGCGGCTCGGCGGCAATTACCTGCTCAACATCGGCCCGATGCCGGACGGCAGCGTGCCGGCGGAGAGCGTGAAGATCCTCACCGAGGTCGGCTCGTGGCTCAGCCGCAACGGAGCGGCGATCTACACAGCCGAACCATGCCAGCCTGCGCGCTCGAACTACATGAGCTTCACCCGCAAAGGGAACACACTCTACGCGCACGTGCATTTCTGGCCCGGCAGCGTGGCAACCATCGCGGGCTTGCGCAACAAGGTCCTGTCGGCGAAGCTGCTGGCCTCTGGCGCGCCGGTGCGGTTCGAGCAGGACGAGTTCCGCGTGCGCTTCCTGGGTCTGCCGGAGGCGCCCCCGGACCGCCCCATTACGACACTGGCAATCGAATGCGACGGCGAGCCCCGCCAGGACACGGACCATGTCCGCGTGAACCGGCCCAGAGCCGGCGTGTGAAGAAAGGCCGCTCTCACATCGCCAGCAGCGCCGCGTACAGCTCGATCCCGTCCCACAGATTGCCGAGCCGGATGTTCTCGTTGTGCGTGTGCTGGCTGTCGTCGTGATTCGAGATGGGGACGATCACGAGCGGCGCTGGCGAGACTTGCTCGAACACGACGAGCGGCAGGCTGCCGCCGAAGGAAGGCTCGATGTAGACAGGCTCGCGCACGGCGCGCGCCACGGCCGCAATCTCCTGCACCACGGGCGCCGCCAGCGGCGTGCGCAGCGCGTTGTAGCCGGGGCGGATGTCGATGCGGGCGATTTTCCCGTGCCGCAGCCGCTCCTCTTCCGTCGGATCGCGGCCTTCGATCACATAGAACCCCTGGGCGCGCACGTGGGCCGCGACCCTTTCACATTGCTTCCTGCCGTCGACGCCTTTCACCAGCCGCAGGTCCAGCGACGCGCGCGCCACGGCGGGCACTTCATTGGCCGCCCTCTCGCCCGTGCCTCCGCTCTCGACGCCTCGCACGTTGAGCGACGGTTGATAAATGCTCTGGCGCAGCAGCCCGCCGAAAGGCTGTGTGGCGCCAAGCCCCATCTCTTTCTTCAGGGGTTCATCGACCACCGGGATCTGCTCCACCGCGCGGCGCTCCTCCTCCGTCAGCGGCGCCACGTCGTCGTAGAAGCCCTGGATCAGCACCCGCCCCTCGCCGTCGGTCATCGACGCGAGCAGGCGCGCAAGCTGCATCGCCGGGTTCGGCGCCCAGTTGCCGTAGTGGCCGCTGTGCAAGCCGCGCCTGGCCCCGAACACCGCGATCTCCACCGTGGCCACGCCGCGCGCCCCGAGCACGATGCGCTGGTTGCGGCTCTGGTGCACCGAGCCGTCGCACAGGATCCAGACGTCGCCGCGCAGCCGCCCGCCCGCTTTTTCGAGCAGCGCGCGCAGGTTCGGCGACCCGGCTTCCTCTTCGCCTTCAAAGAAGAACTTGATGTTGGACCGCAGCCGGATGCCCGCCTCGCGCAGCGCCGTCAGCGCCGCCCACAGCGCGAAGATCGAGACTTTGTCGTCGGAGGCGGAGCGCGCAAAGAGGCGCCACTCGCGGTCATACGAGGGCTGCTCGAGCGGTAGCAGCCTGCCGCCTGCCTCCACCGGCGCGGTGCGGAGCACGGGAGAGAAGGGGTCGCTGCCGTCCCATCGCTCGGCAATCACCGGCTGCCCGTCGTAGTGGGCGTAAAAGAGCAGCGTCCGTTGCGCGCCCGGCACAAGCCATTCGCCGTATACCGCCGGGTTGGCGCCATCGGCTTCGATCAGTTCCGTGCGCGCGCCCGCGGCGGCGAACATCCGGGCGATATGCTCCGCGTTGCGGCGGATGTTGGGCTTGTCCGAGGCTGTGTTGGGGATGGAGAGCAGCTCCGCATACTGCCGGATGAGCCGCGCCTCGTTGGCCTCGCGGTAGCGGCGCGCCGCATCCGCAGCGGGCGGACGGTCCAGCGGCGCGAGCAGGGCAAGCAGTGCCAGCACCATGGCACGAGTATAGCGGCGCGGCGGACCGGCGGCGCGGCAGGCGGACCCGCCGGTTCCGGGTCAGCCCGCGGCGAGCCGGTTGCCGCGGCGGGCGGCGATGCAGTTGCGCAGCTCGGAGACGAGCAACTCCTCGGGGCACGGTTTGACGAGGTAGCGGTCCACGCCCAGCCGCAGCGCCTTTTGGCGGTGCTTGTCGCCGGCGCGGGACGTCAGCATCAGCAAGGGTACGGACTCGTACTCGGGGCGGGCACGCAGGGCGGCGGCGAGTTCGTAGCCGTCCATGCGCGGCATCTCGATGTCCATGAGGATGGCGTCGGGAGGCGTGGCGCGGCGCTCGAGCAACTCAAGGGCTTCCATGCCGTCGCGCGCTTCAAAGGTGCGCCAGCCGGCGGCGCGCAGCAGATTGGCCACGGAGCGGCGGATGGAGATGGAATCGTCCACGATGAGGATGGTCTCCTCGCTGGTCGCGCGGCGGCGGATCGGCGCCGGCATCGAGACCGCCGGATCCAGATCGAGGGACGACGGGTTGAGGATCAGCACGACAGAACCGTCGCCGAGAATCGTGGCCCCGGCGAAACGGTGAAGCCGCGCCAGAAGTCCGGTGAGCGGTTTGATGACCACTTCGCGCGCTTCGATGACGCGATCCGCCAGCAGGGCCAGCTCCCGCTCGCCGTTGTTGACGAACAGCAGGGCGCAGCGGGCGGGCCGGTCCTCGGCGGCAGACAGGCCAAGCCACTCGCCCAGCCGGCAGGCGGGCAGCCATTGGCCGTCCACCTCGACGCCCGGGCGGCCTTTCCGCTCGACAACCTGCGAATCGAAAACGCGCATCTGCCGGGTGAGTGCCGTCATCGGCAGCGCGAACTTCGAGCCGCCCGCTTCCAGGATCACCACGCGGTCGACCGCCATGGAGACGGGCAGGACAAAGGTGAACGTCGTGCCGGCGCCAGGCGCCGTGTGCACGGAGAGTCGCCCGCGGAGGTTCTCGATGGTGCTGCGGACGATGTCCATGCCGACGCCGCGTCCGGAAATCTCGCTGAGCGATTCCGCGGTGGAGAAGCCGGGCTCGAAGATCAGCCGGATGAGCGTCTCCTGGCTGGCTGATTCGGCCTGTTCCGGCGTGAGCCACTCCTGCTCCACGGCGCGGCGGGCGATCTTGCGCAGGTCCAGCCCCGCCCCGTCGTCGCTGAGCTGGATGGAGACGTGCGCGCCCTGGCGGGATGCCGAAAGCCGGATCAGTCCCGTTTCCGGCTTGCCTGCGGCGAGCCGCGCGTGAGGCGGCTCGATGCCGTGGTCGATGGCGTTGCGCAACAGGTGCTCGAGCGCCGGGGCGAGCTGCTCGACCACGGTCTTGTCGAACTCGGTTTCCAGGCCCGCCGTCTCCAGTCGCACCGGCTTGCCGGTCTTGCCGGATGTGACGCGCACGGTTCGATCCAGGCGGTTGGCGAGGCTGGACAGCGGCACCATGCGGAGGCGCATGAGCTGGTCCTGCGCCTCGCCGCTCAGGCCGCGCTGGCGCGCGGCCCAGGTGTCGAACTGGGCGCGCATCGACTGCAACTGCGCGCTGAGCGAAGACAGGTCCGCGGTGGCTTCGGCCAAGTCCCGGGCGATGAGGTTCAGTTGCGTATATCGGTCGAATTCGAGCACATCGAATTCCGACGCCGAAGAGGTGGCCTCGTGGACGCCCTGCGGCATGCCCGAGCCGGGCGTGCCGCTTTCCTGGGCCTCCGCCAGTTGGTGGGAGATGCGCCGCATGCGGGCCAGGTTGAGCGCGAGTTCGTCGAGTTCCTTGCGGAAGGCCTCGATCTGTTGCTCGAAGCCCGAGGCGTTCATGAAGATCTCGCTCAGGATGCGCGCGATGCCCGACAGGCGCTCGACAGGAACGCGCACGGCAGCCTGCGGTTCGGCCGGCGCCTGGCGGGGCGGAGCGGCTTCTTTCGGCGCCGGCGGCGCGGGCGCCTGTTTCGGCGCGGGAGCATCCGGAGCGGCGGGCCGGGCGCCGGGGGAGGCCGCGGCGGCGGCTGCGATGTCGCTCATCGCAGCCCGGACTCTTCCAAGCAGGGGTTCGTTGTCCCCTTGGGCGGCCACCAGTTCGCTGAGCGCGTCGAATCCGGTCTGCATCGCCTGGAGGCAGGATTCGCCGTAGGCCGCGGTTCCGTTCAGAACCGCATCGAGCAGCAACTGCAGCCGGCGCGCCACTGCGCTGGCCGCCCCGAGGCCGACCATGCCCGCCGCGCCCTTGATGGTGTGAACCGCCCGGCGGAACACTTGCAGGTGGGGTTGGGGATCGGCCGGGTTGGCGGAAAGTCCGCGCAGAGCCGATTCGGCGGCGGCCAGGTTCGATTCCGCCTCGGCCAGAAATGTCTCCAGCAGGAACGGGTCGGTTTCCTCCCGCGGCTGCAACGGCTCGTCCTCTTCCGGTTGAGGCGCGGAGGCTTCCACCTGCGCCTGTTCCAGACAGATGGCCAGCAGGGCGTCAAGCTGGCCGAGCAGGTCGCGCACGCGGTCCTTCAAGGCCCGGTTGTCGCCGCGGGCGGCGGCCAGATCGGCCAGGCAATCGTGCCCGTGCTGCAGCAGGTCGAGGATTTCCCCTTCGGCGGGCAGGCTGCCCGCAATCAGCAGGTCGAGGATGTCCTCCATCCGGTGGGCCACCCGCGCCGCCGTTTCCAGCCCGGTCATCGCGGCCGCGCCTTTCAGGGTGTGGGCGTGATGGCGGAGGTCGCGCAGGGCCGGTCCGGGCTGGCCCGGGCTGGCGCGCAGAGCGGCGACCCCGGCATCCATGCGCTCGAGAAGCTGTTCCGCTTCCGAAAGGAATGTGTCGATCAGGTCGGACGCCACCGGATCGAAGTCCGGTATGGGCGCGCTGGCCTCGCCGCCAGGCGCTGGACGAGCGGGGGTTGCGCCGCCGGGCGCCTGCGTTGGCGCCTCGCTCCCGCCCGCCGGAGCCCCGAGGCCCTGCCTGAGGGCATCCAGGGCTTTCTCGAGGACGCTCAGTCCCTGGCCATCCAGGCGGTGTTCGCCGAACAGCGCCGGAGCAGCCAGTTCCTCGACCTGCCGGGCCGGACCTGCCAGAGAATCCAGCCCGATCATGTCGCAGGCGCTGCGGATGGAGTGGGCCAGCCTGTGGATTTCGGCCAGAGCTTCCGGTGCGGCGGCCTCGTTGCGCAGGCGGGCGGCTTCCTGCTCGAGAGAGGGCAGGCAGTTGCGGACTTCCTCGAGGAAGCTGTGGAGAACCGCGGGGTCGAGTGCGTGGCTCATGGCGCGTTTCCGTGAGAGGCTCAGGCGATCTCCACGCTCTCGGCTTCCAGGGCGGGCCGGGACTCGGCCTGAGGCACGCGGAAGCGGGACAGCGACGCGTTAAGGCTGGTGACCATCGAGGCCAGCCGCCGGATGTCCTCGGCCGCCTGCAAGGCGCCGGAGGCGGTGGTTTGCGTGGCGCGGGAGACCTCGGCCACGGTGGAGGCCACCTGTTCGGAGCTTTCCGCCTGGCGGCGGGCCACTTCTGAGATGCCGCGGACCAGATCGGAGATATGCTGCGAGACGGTTTCGATCAGGCTCAGGCGCTCGCCGGCTTCCGAGGCCACGGCCGACCCTTCCACCACTTCGCGGGTGGTCGCCTCCATGGCCGAGATGGCTTCGTTGGTCTCCCTCTGCACCGATTGGATGAGCACGGTGATGCGGCGCGTCGCTTCGGTGGCGCGCTCGGCCAGGCGCTCCACCTCTTCGGCGACGATGGCGAAGCCCTTGCCGGACTCGCCCGCGGCGGCGGCCTGGATGGAGGCGTTCAGCGCCAGGATCGAGGTCCGGTCGGAGATTTCCGAGATGAGCTGCACGATCTCGCCGATCTCCTGCGAGCTTTCCCCGAGGCGTTTCATGCGGCGGGCGGTTTCCTGCACGTGGTGGCGGATGTTGTCCATGCCGGCCACGGTGCGGCGCACGGAGTCGCCGCCGGCCAGCGCCGCCGCCAGCGCGTCCTCCGCCACCTTGGCGGCGGCGTTGGCCTGCTCGGACACCTTGCGGATGGACTGCGCCATCGCCTGCAGCGCATTGGAGGCGGCCAACACGCGCTGGGACTGCGTCTGGCTGCTTTCCGCCAGCGACTCGGTGACTTCGCGGACCTGGAAGGCGCTCGAGTTGACGCGCGCCGTGGTGTCCTGCACGGCGCCGATGATGGTGCGCAGCTCGCCCAGCATGTAGTTGAAAGCGTCGGCGATGGCGCCTGTCATCTCGGCCGTGACCTCCGCTTCCTTGGTCAGGTCGCCCGCGGCGACGCCGCTGACATCGTCCAGCAGCTTGAGAATGCTCTGCTGGATGCGGTCGCGCTCCTCGCGCGACTGGATCAGCGACAGCGTGTTGGCCAGCATCTCGTTGGTCGATTGCGCCATCATGCCGAGCTCGTCCCGGCTGAGGACTTCCGCGCGGGCGTCGTAGTTGCCCACGCTGATCTGCTCGAACGTCTCGCGCATCGAACGGATCTGCCGCGTGATGCCCCGCTGGATCAGGAAGACGAACAAAGCCGACATCGCCAGCAGCAGCAGCGCCGTTTGCAACTGCGAGTTCTTCTGCGCCGCCAGCCGCTTGAGGCGGGCCTCGAACAGCCGCTGCACCTGGCCTGCCGTCGCGTCGTGCAGGGCGAACAGTTTCTGCACCGCCGAGGCGCCGTTTTCGATGTAGGCCACCGGCTGCACCTGGATCGAGGAGCGCTCCAGCAGCTCCCGCTGCGTCAGGTTGCGCAGAAACCCGGCTGAATTGAGCGCCGTGGCCAGCGTGTCGTCCAGGGTCTCGCGCAGCGGCTCGTTGTAGCTGAAGGCCGCGCGGTAGTTGCGTTGCAAGGACTCGAGCGAGGTGCTCACCTGGCGGACCAGATAGCGGATCTGCGCCTCCTCGGCGGCGCTCATCGACTGCCGGGCGGCCGCAGCCGAACCGTGGGAGGCCAACTGGCCCAGGTGTTCCACGGTGGCGGGGATCTGTTGCAGGAGGGAGTCCACCAGATAGAAGGTGTCCAGTTCGGGGTCGGTGGTCAATCCGGTCTTGTCGCCTACCAGCCGGATGTGCTGGAGAATCTGCGAAATCAACTGGGTGTGGCGCTGGTAGCTGTCCTCGGCCTTCAGTTTCTCGTAGTTGTTCCTCAGGTCGTTCCAGGAGGCGCGGATCGCCTCCCAGGAAGTCGTGGTGCCGAGCTTGCGGCCAAGCCGCGCGTCGGCGCGCTCCACGGCCTCCACCGCTTCCGCGATCTGCTTCTGCGTCCGTTCGAGAATCGGCGCCACGCTCGAGTCCCCGTTCAGGTACGCGCTCGCGGCGACGCGGTGGTGCGGAACGCGTTCGAGCAAGCTGCGCAGCGGCATCACATATTCGAGTCCTTCGCGCTCGGCGACTGTGCGCGCGATCTGCTCGTTCTGGGTGTTCAAAAACAGATACAGAAGGGTCGCCACAGGAATGGCGGCCATCAGGCCGGCGACGACCAGCTTCTGCCAGATCTTCAGGCTCCCAAGCATGTTCTCGCTACCTCCATCCCTGCCCGAGCAGGGCAACCGCGGCCGCCCGGGGCCGCCTCACGCCTTCGCCTCCGGACCGAACGCCGGATATTGTCCAGCCGCCTTCTCGAGCGCTTCCGACCCGAAAACCGCCCCGGGATCGAGCCAGGACACCTCGCGGCCCCGGTGTTCGAGGCTGCCCCGCACCGGACCAGGCCGGGACGGCGGATGCACCTCGGCTTCACTGAAGGGCGCCAGCCCGTTCAGCTCCTCCACCATCAGCGCCACCACCGGGTCGGCCGGCCCCGCCTGGGCCACGATCAACCGCTGCGCCGGCCGCTGTTCCTTCCTGCCCACCAGCGCGGCGAGGTCGAGAAGCGGAAGAATCTCCCCGCGGAGATTCACCAGGCCCCGGACGAATCCCGGAGCGCCCGGCACGGGCGTCACCCGGCTCACGCACTCCACCTCCCGAACGCTTTCCATCGGCAGGGCGTAGGACTCGCCGCCGGCGCGGAACACCAACAACCGCGGCTTCTGTTCTGGCGCCGCGCGCAGCGCCGTCTGGCTTTGAAGGATCCGCTCCACATCGCCGATCGACTCCAGGCGGGCGCGCAGCCGCTCCGGCAGGCCCAGGGCCATGAGAGTGACGGCCGGCGGAATCGGGGAGACTTCGGCGGCATGGTCTTCGGAGACCGCATCCGGCGCATGCCGTCCTGCTCCGGAGGCACCCTCGCCTGCACCGGCGGCACGCTCTGTGGCATCACCCGCCGGGGCAGGCTTCGCGCCAGAGGCGGCAGACGCCGGCCCGGCAGAAAGGGCCTGCGTCCCGGCCGGCGGCGCCTGCGCCGCTGGCCCCGGCGCGGGCCGAGCCGGCGAGGTTTCTTTCATCCCGGCAATGCTGGCCGGTGGCTGCGTGGACTGGATGGCGGACCGGGCAGCCACAAGGAGCTGATCCACCATCTTCTCCGCCTGCGAGGCATCCACCAGCTCGAACTCGTCCTCCTCGTCTTGTTGCGCGGAAAGACCGCGCTGAACCGGCGGCCACGCGGGCGCCGCCCGGGTCTCTGCCGCCCCGGCGGAAACCTCGGCCGGCTGAACGGGAGCGGCGGGAGGCGCAGGCGCCGGTTCAGCCGGGGCTGCAGCACTGTCGCCCTCGGCTGAAGAGCCCGCCTCGGCGACGGGATCCGCCGTTCCGGATGGCTCCTCTCCCAGCGGTTGCCCGGCGGCCAGGAATTCCACCGTCTCTTCCGCGGACTCGGCCGCCTCCGTGTCCTCGGCAGGGGCAAGCAGTTCCAACGGCGGGCAGGCAGGCTCGACCGCCTCCGGCGCCAGAGGCGCGGCGGTTGTCCCGCCGCGGTCTTCATGCGGCGTGCTGCTGGCGGCAGGACAGGAGAGGTCCGCGGTTCCGGTCTCTGTTTCCGCCGCCACGGCGGCCAATGGATCCGCATCCGCACCCGGGTTGGCCGCAACGTCCTCCGGCGAAGCCAGGACCGGCGCTTCCATCTCCGCATCATCGGGCACGGCCTCGTCCCGGCGGCGCCAGTACGGCTCCACTGTGGCGTCATCCTGTGGCGGGACAACAGCGGCGGCCGGCTCTTCGTCCGCTTTCTCTCCGCCCATCAGGCGCGCCAGAATGCGGTCAGCCTCGTTCTCCGCTGCTTCAGGTGGCGCTTCCGGAGACAGGAATGCAGTCTGGTCGGGCAAGCCCGCACGACTCGCCTCAGCCTCGACCGTTTCCGGCGCAACATTGGCCTCGACCCTGCCTGAGACAGACTCCACCGGCGCGTCTGCAATGCTGTCAACCATGTTTTCCGCGGCAGGCTCTTCCATCAACCGCGCCAGAAGCATTCCGCCCAGGCTGCCGGAGCCGGGATCCGTTTCCGCAGAAGACGCTTGGTCCAGAGTTCGGAGGATCTGGTCCGCTTCCGCCGCGGCGACGGGTTCCGACTGCCAGTCCAGCGCGCCGGGCGCAGGGGCTGGCGGCGGCAGTGCCGCAGAGGCGCTGGAGTCCCCCTCGGAGGCGGCCAGCAGTTCAGCCAGCAGCCCGGCCAGGGGCAGATCATCGGCGTCCGGCACGGGCTCCTGCGGTTGAGGCCAGGGCTGCTCCATAAGACACGTGCTCCTGAATCAGGGCCTAGTGAAGCCGGGATTCGACTTCCGCGGCGAGTTCCTCGGGGCGAAACGGCTTGGTGATGTAGCCGTCGGCGCCCTGTTTCAGTCCCCAGTAGCGGTCAAACTCCTGCGTCTTGCTGCTGACGAAGATGACCGGGATTTTGCTCAACTCGGCGTCGCTCTTGATCTGGCGGCACACCTGGAAGCCGCTCACTTTCGGCAGGACGATGTCCAGCAGGATGAGGTCCGGCTTGTGCATGCGGGCCTGGGCCAGCGCGCGTTCGCCGTCCTCGGCCACCAGCAGGTCGTAACCCCGGCCTGCCAGAGCATCCTGCATCAGTTGGAGGTGGGCCGGGCTGTCTTCCACCAGCAGGATTCGCTTCGCCATCGTCATTCGCACCTCGCACTGCCGCCCGCCTACGCATTGCGGACGGCGGTATACTTCTCCACAACTTCGGCCAGGGTGGCCTCTTGAAACGGTTTCGTGATGTAATCGGTGGCGCCGGCCAAGCGGCCTTTCACTTTGTCAAAGAAGCCGTCCTTTCCGGAGAGCATCACGACAGGAATGGAACGGGTGGCAGGCGCCTGCTTGATGACCTTGCACACCTGGTAGCCGTCCATGCGGGGCATGGTGATGTCGAGCAAAACCAGGTCGGGGGGCTCTTCGCCGAGGCGCGCCAGCGCCTGCATGCCATCGGCGGCGGTGATGACCCGGTAGCCAAGCCGTTCGAGCGTGATGGAAACGATCTTGCGCACGGTGAGGCTGTCGTCGACGGCCAGAACCAGGCGCCTTTGTGCAAGCTTGCCGAGCAGACGCTCGACGCCCGCATGGCCGGGCTGCAGCTCGGCCGCCTTCTTCAGATGGGGAACCGCTTCGGCCGAGCGGTTGAGGTTGAGCAGGCACAGCGCCATGAGCAGGCGGTCGGCAAAGCTTTCCTGTTTGGCGAGCCGCGCGTGAAGCTTCTGCATGGCCTGCTGGACCGCGTCTTCGTTGACCCCCTTGTTCTGGGCGAACTCCTCCGGCTCGGCCAGCATGGCCAGGATGCCGCATCGCGGACAGCGGCGCTCGGCCCGCGGGCTCGAGGCGGCGCAGACCGGGCAGGTCCACACGGCGGGCGCGGGCGTCTGCGGAGGCGGCGCCGCGCCGGCGGCAGGGGCATGGCCGTTGCCGCTGGCAGCCGGCTTTTTGGCGCCGCGGCCGTAGCGGAGGCCGCTCTCCTGAAGCCTGGCCAGCGCCAGCGCATTCAGCGCCTGCTGGTTGTTGGGATTGATGTCCAGCACCCGCGACAAAGCTTCCATCGCCTGCTGCTTGTCCTCACTGAGAGCCGCGATCCACAGCCAGGCGCTTTCGTTCCTCGGATCGCGTTCGACCAGATCGGCGAGCAGCTTGCGGGCCAGTTGACGCTGCCCCAACTTGGCGGCCGTGATCGCCTCGGCCAATGCCACTTGCGGCTTGACCCAGGCCGCTTCAGCCATACTCCGAGTCTCCATGTGCCGGACCGTACGCCTCTTTCCGCCACGAGGGGCGGTGGCTTCACACCCATCTTGCGTACTACTCGCATTTCGGAACAATCGGCGAAACACTTTAGGGCGTTTCTCCAGTTCATCGGATCAGACATACGCCCCCGGGTGTTTGGCGGGCGGATCAGGGCTCGATGCGGAGAGATTCCAGGATCAGGCTGAGCTCGCGCGAGTCGGCGGGCGGGCGGAAGGCACGGTCGGCCCGCAGAACGATCTCGAGTCTGTCCCGGGCGGCGGGGAGGGGAGCGGTTCGGATGGTCTGTGATCCCGGTTGCAGCATAGAGCGAAAGACTTCGGCGCCGTTCGCCGTCACGGAAAGCTGCCTGGCGGGGGAGGCCTCAGGCAGAAACAGCGAGATGGCCAGCGCGCCTGGTCGAGGTTTCAGCACGAACTCCGCCTCGCGGGCCATCCAGCGGTAACGGCCATCCTCGAGGCCGTAGACGCCCCTGAGAATGTAGGTTTCGGCGTCCGGGGCGTTCATGGGGAGATCGGACCGAACGAGCGGCACGGGCTCGATGCGGGTGACGGTGATGCGGTCCAGCGGCTGCCGGCTCCAATCGAATGGCCGGAGGCCGAAGGCGCAGGTCATCCAGGCGGATCTGGCGTGCAACCCCATGAGCTGCAGCGGGAGCGCGGGCCGGATTTCGTAGGAGGCTGCCGGCTCGGCCCTGCCGCCGCCGGTGGAATAGTGGACGGGAAAGCCAAGCTCGCTGCGGACGATGACCGAGTCCGGGCCGATGCGCTGGCCTGCGATCACGGGCCGTGCGCCGCGCTGCTCCAGGTAATACCGGAGGCTCCATTCACCGGCCACGTAGGTTTGGCGGCCGGGTTCCACTTTCTCCGCGACGTCCTTGTAGCCCTGCCAGTGATGCATGGCGGCCCACGACAGGGCGAAAGCCAGCATCGCCTGTGCGCCCGCCGCAGCGGCCAGACGGCGCGTTCCCAGCCGCTCCGCCGCCAGGATGGCCAGCGGCGCCGCCACGGGCAAGAGATAACGCGCCGCTCCGGCAAAGAACAAAACCACCGAAGCGGCGAAGAAGATCCGCACCCACCATCCGAGCCAGCCCTCCACGCGCCAGAGGATCAGCACGCCGAGAGCGAAGCTGGCCCAGAACAGCGGGTGCGGGTCGAGCCACGCGGCAGGCATGCCCGCCAGCAGGGGCCAGGAGAGATGGAACTCGGCCACCGGTCCGGTGAGCCAGCCCAGGTGCGCCGTGAGCGCGGCCGCGCTGGCCAGCTTGTTGGCGGCCTTCTGAAGGCCGTATTCGCTGAAGTACTGCGCGGTCATCAGCAACGGCCACTGGCCGGAGGAGATCCTCTCGAAAACCTGGTAAGCGGCCACGGCCGCAGCGGGCGCCAGCGCCGCGATGCGGCCCCGTCCCAACAACCACAGGATGGGGATGAAGACCACGGCCTGATACGCCGCCAGCCCGGAGAGAAACAGCGGCAGGGCGGCCAGCCATTCGTGGCCGTGGACGAACAGCGCGACGCCGGCGAGCGTGCAGGCGAGGAAAAGCACGTCGGAGTCGAACGTGTTCGAGGAAACCCAAAGCACCGGCGTGGAGGCAAACAGCAGGGCCGCGGCCAGCGGGCGCGTGGTGAAGCGGCGCGCCAGCGCGTAACAGGCCAGCACGCAGGCGAGCATCAACGAGCCGTACCAGACGCGTTGCACGGGCAGCGAATCGGGAAGAAGGCCCAGCAGGAACGCATTCAGCGGCGGGTGGGGATGGCCGAGCATGGAGACGAGGCGGCCTTGAAAGACATACTGCGCCTGATGGGGGTGAAGCGGATCCAGGCGCGCGTGCTCGGCGCCTTTCAGATAGTAAATGTCGTCGCCCTGCAAGGGATGGTGGAAGAACGGCGCGCGCACGGCGGCGACGAACAACACCAACAGGACGATGTCTCGCAGGACAGGACGCATGGAAGCCGTGCCGCGCCGGAAGGCGGCCGCGGAGAGCAAACGCCAGTGTACGACTGCTGGCGGCGCAGCGTCCACCGGGCTCACCTGGCGAAGCGTGAGGCGGCTTCGGCGACATCGTGCGGCGGCGTTTCAAACGGCAGCACGCAGACGCGCCCGCGCGGCGCCCACACTTGCGGATTGCCGGGACCGAACAGCGCCACCACAGGCACGCCGCAGGCAGCCGCCAGGTGGCTGATGCCCGAGTCGTTGCCGATGTAGACTGAGGCGGCGGACAGCCAGCGGGCGAGGCCGCGCAGATCGGGGAAGCGGACGGCTTCTGGCAGTTCTTCTTCCGGCCCGGCGCACCAAAAAACGGGCATCCGCCTGGACAGGATCTCCGCGACGGCGCGGAACCGCTCGAGCGGCCAATTCTTGCGGGGGCTTCCCGAGAAGGGGTGGATCACGGCGAAGCCGGCCCCGGGAGCGCGAAAAGGGAGTTGCGGCGCCGCGCCAGGAGAGGCGCCGACCTGCGCCAGGTAGTAATCCACGGCATGGACCGCGCCGCTGTCCGGCGGCAGGGCGCGGTGGAATTCAAAGGGCAGACCCTCGACCTGGCGGCGGAAATCTTCGCGCTGCGCGCCGTACCAGGAGACGATGCGGCCGAAGCGGCCCAACTTTCGGAGCGTGGCCTCGGAGAGGGTCAACTGGGCGAGTCCTTCGGCATAGAGCGACCGCGCCGGCGCGAGGTGCTCAAACAGGGGGATGTTCTGCTCCGGGCACCAGATCTCCGACGGCCGGAGCCACTCGACGGCAGGCAGCGAGACTATCGCATCACCGATCGCCCCGGGGCGAATCACCAACGTCAACGTCAGAGGGACAGCCTGATCCGGCACTTTTCCTATTTTCGTGAAGGAGCCAGTGGTGTCTGACACCTTCGTGCGTTTCCAGCGAGCTACCCGGCCATTGACGCTCCATGTCCTATAGGATCATAGCCCTGCCTGTTCCATGGGATGGCGAGCACCCACGGTTCCGCCGCCATTCTCTGCGCTCTCAGCCCGGTATTCCACACCGTGACCGCGCCCATGCGCTTCCGAAGCCCTGCTTCGCCGCCTCGACTGTGTCCGCAAGCGGCTTTGTTTCTGCTGGATTCAACCGAACCACCCTGAGCGTGAAATCACGAAGGTGTCAGACACCACTGCTACCTTCGCGAAACGCACCGAATCACGAAGTGCACCAACCCTGCGGCCTCCGGCGCCGAATCCGCCCGGACTGCGGCAATGGAGGGCTCTCCTTGAGGCGGCATGCAGCTTACTCGTCTCGGCACCGCCCCCGCGCGCCGCCAGCAATCTGCCGTTTCCTTCCCCAGGCAACGGCGCCTTCTTGCGAGCTGGAGGCCAGCGGCATCTCTTGACTGGCGGGATGGTTTCCTGGTTTCGGATTCCGATTCTCCAGCAGCGTCATCGCCTTGCGCGTCATTGTATCCAGCGGAAGCCCGTCCAGCCGCGTGATGTCATGCCACTGCAAGCCCGCGGGCGCCCGCCGCATCCGCCCATGCAGCACTTCGACTTCGTATTGGTGCTGCGTGATGGAATGCCGGAACCTCCCCAGCGGCCGCAGGTTCCCCGCGGCGGGCAGATCCTCCACCCTGGGCAATTCCCAGAACCCTGCCAGCCGGCGCTGTCCCTCTTCGCGCCGCCGCAGCAACAGCCGGCCGCCGTCGACGATCAGCGCCAGCCGCAGCGGAACGCGCTCCACAGCCCGGCGGGCGGCCTTGACGGGCAATTGGTCCTCGATCCCCTGCTGATGCGCCTGACAGTGCTCCCGCCATGGGCACAACAGACATTTCGGGTTCCGTGGAAGACAGAGCGTGGCGCCCAGTTCCATCAGGGCCTGGTTGAACTCACCGGGACGCTTGGGATCGAGCAGCGCTTGCGCGCGTTCTCTCAGCCGCAGCCGGACCGCTGCAGAACCGATGCTGCCCGGTTCCGCCGTAAAACGGGCCATCACACGGGCCACGTTGCCGTCGAGCACGGCACAGGGCTCGTGGAAACAGATGGATGCCACGGCGGCCGCCGTGTAGTCTCCAATCCCGGGCAGCCCCTTCCATTGCTCGGCCGTCACGGGAAACCCGCCTCTTGCGGCAATCGCCTCGGCGGCGCGCTTCAGGTTCCTTGCCCGGCTGTAATAGCCCAGCCCCGACCACAAAGCCAGCAGCTCCTGGTCCGTGGCCGCCGCCAGATCCTCCGGCGCGGGGAACCGGGCGAGAAACCGCTCATAGAAGGGGATCACGGTGCTGACGCGGGTCTGCTGGAGCATGATCTCGGAGACCAGCACGCGCCAGGGGTCCCGGGTGCGCCGCCACGGCAGGTCGCGGCGCGCGGAGGCGTACCAGTCCAGCAGCAATCGCGCAGGGCGCCGGGAATTCCGCATGCGGTTGCTACAATGATGAGGGATTCCCCCTCGCGCGAGCAATCTCCCCGCCATGTCGGACCGCGGCGATTTCCTGAGCATTCGTGGTGCGCGGGTCCATAACCTCAAGTCGATTTCTCTGGACCTGCCGCACAATCGCCTCACCGTAGTTACGGGGGTGTCCGGCTCCGGCAAGTCGTCTCTGGTGTTTGACACGATCTACGCCGAAGGCCAGCGGCGCTATGTGGAAAGCCTTTCGGCTTATGCGCGGCAGTTTCTCGAACGCATGGAAAAACCGGCGCTCGACGACATCGACGGCATCGCGCCCCCCATCGCCATCCGGCAGAAAAACACCACGCGCAACCCGCGCTCCACGGTCGCAACGGCGACGGAGATCTACGATTACCTGCGGCTGCTGTTCGCGCGAGCCGGCGAAACCTGGTGCCCGAAATGCAACATGCGCGTGGAACGCGACACTGTGGATCCGGTGGCGCAAAAGATGCTCGCTCAGCCCGAGGGCTCGCGCTGGTATGCGCTTTTTCCGGTGCGCGTGCCTCAGGGCACCGCGCAGGACGCGCTTAAGGAGCACCTGGCGGATCTGCGGCGCCGCGGGTTCACGCGCTTGTACCAGAACGGGCGCGTGTTTGAATTCGCGGCGCCGGAGTCGCTGCTCGAGATGGATTTCTCGCAGCCGTTCTTTGTGCTCGCGGACCGCCTCGTGATCCGCGAAGGGCAGAAGCAGCGCATCGTCGATACGGTCGAGATCTGCTTCCGCGAGGCCGGCGAAGTCCTCTTCGAGCAGGCGGGCGAGAGCGAGCCGTTGCGCCTCCGCTTCTCAGAACAGTTCGCCTGCAAGCGCTGCGGGCGCGAGTTTCCCGCGCCGGAACCGTCGCTGTTCAGCTTCAACAATCCATGGGGCGCCTGCCCCGTTTGCCAGGGCTTCGGGCGCACGATCGACTACGACATGAACCTCGTGGCGCCCGACCCTTCGCTCTCCATCGCAGAAGGCGCCATCGAACCATGGAACCGGCCGCACTATGAGTGGGTGCTCGAGGATTTCGCCGCCCGCCACAAGCGCGACGTCCGGCTGCGCGTTCCTTACGCCGATCTGACGGCCGAGGAAAAGGAGATCGTACGGCAGGCGGTGCGCGATTTCTTCCAGGAGGTCGAGCGCAAGAAGTACAAGGTGCACGTGCGCGTCTTCCTCAGCCGCTACCGCGGCTACTCTACCTGCCCTGCCTGCGCGGGCGCGCGCCTCCGCGAAGAGGCCCTGAATGTGCGCGTCGGCGGCAAGTCGATGGCCGAGGTGGTTCGCATGAACATCGGACAAGCGCGCCGGTTCTTTGACTCGCTCGAACTCGGCGCGGAACAGGCTGCAGTCGCCGCCCGCGTGCTGGACGAAATCCGGCAGCGGCTGGGGTTCCTGGAGAACGTGGGCCTCGATTACCTGACGTTGGACCGGCTGACCATGACGCTTTCGGGAGGAGAGGCGCAACGCATCCAATTGGCCACCTGCCTTGGCTCGCGCCTGGTGGGTGCGGTCTACGTGCTCGACGAGCCGTCCATCGGGCTGCATCCGCGCGACACGGCGCGGCTCATCCGCATCCTCGAAGACCTGCGCGATCTGGGCAATACGGTGCTCGTCGTGGAGCACGACGCCGATGTGATGCGAGCCGCCGATCACATCGTCGACCTGGGCCCCGGCGCAGGCGAACTGGGCGGAGAAGTGGTCTTTGCGGGCAATCTCTCGCAGATGCTCGACAGCGCCGGCGGCCGGCGCGTGGACACCCTGACGGCGCGCTACTTGCGGGGCGAGGCGCGCGCTTCGCACAAAACCGCCCGCCGGCAGCCCGATCCCGCGCGCCGACTGCGCTTCCTGGGCTGCCGGGCGCACAACCTGCAGGATATCGATGTCGAGATCCCGCTCGGGCTGATGACCGTGGTCACCGGCGTTTCCGGTTCCGGCAAGTCCACCCTGGTCCATGACGTGATCTACCGGAACCTGCTCGCGCGCTACCAGCGGGATTTGGCGGCGCCGCAGGAGGATGCCGGGCTCGCTGCCTCTCTCGGCGCCCGGACATGCCGGCGCGTGAAAGGGGCCGCTCTGGTGCGCGGCCTGGTGCTGGTCGATCAATCTCCTATTGGACGCACGCCAAGGTCGAATCCCGTCACCTACACCAAGGCATTCGACCCCATCCGCGAGCTGTTCGCCTCCACGCCCGAGGCCCAAAAGCGCGGGTACACATCTGGCTATTTCTCCTTCAATGTTCCAGGCGGGCGTTGCGAGACCTGCCAGGGCGATGGCACGGTGACCGTGGAAATGCAGTTCCTGGCCGACGTCGAACTGGTGTGCGAAGACTGCCGCGGCACCCGCTTCAAGCCGCAGATTCTCGACATCCGATACAAAGGCCTCAACATCCACGAGGTGCTCCAGTTGACCGTGCGCGAAGCCATTTCGTTCTTCTCCGGCCATGCCAGGATTGTGTCGCGCCTGCAGCCGCTCGCCGATGTGGGTTTGGGTTATCTGAGGCTGGGGCAGTCAGCCACCACGCTGTCCGGCGGAGAGGCGCAACGCGTCAAGCTCGCCAGCCATCTGTCGCAGAGCGACGTGGCCGGCCACCTGTTCCTGTTCGACGAGCCCACCACCGGGCTGCATTTCGACGACATCGCCAAGCTGCTCGATGCCATGGACCGGCTGCTGCTGCGGGGCGCCAGCGTCCTCGTCATCGAGCACAATCTCGAAGTGATCCGCCACGCCGATTGGGTCATCGACCTCGGCCCCGAGGGCGGCGACTGCGGCGGCCGCGTCGTCGCCGCAGGTCCGCCGGAGATGATTGCCGCCTGCCCCGAGTCTTACACTGGGCGGTTTCTCCGCCCGCTGCTCGGCCAGGGCAACGGCTGAGCTTTTCCCGACCTCCGCAGGCTTACCCCAGCGGCTCGTAGGCCTCTCGCCCGCAGAGCCGCTCGATCTCGCTGCGAAACTCGCGGTCCGGCGACACTTTTTCGGCGATATCCAGGAAGAGGACGAAGTCGCGCGGGTTCTCCAACCGGAGGCGCACGCTGGTGGCGCCGGGCTTGCGGCGCACCAGTTCGCTCAGCTCGCGGGCGCGCTTCTCGAAGTCGCCATTCAACCTCACCCGGATCTGGACCAGCGAGGGAAAATCGACCCGCACTTTGTCGAGCGGAATCACGTCCTGCGCATTGATGCGCACGGAGCCGTCTTCCTCCGGCATCGCCTTGCCCCGCACCAGCACCGCGCGGTCCGGCTCCAGTTCCTTCTGCAGCGCTTCATAACGGCTGGAGAACACGAGCACCTCAACCGAACCCAGCCGGTCTTCCAACTGGAACGAAGCCCACGGCTTCAAGTCCTTGTTGCGCCGCCGCTGCAGGTTGCTTACGATGCCGCAAAGCGCCACGTCGTCGCCACGCGCCAGCCCTTCGAGGCTCGCGGTGTCGCGGGTAGCGAGTTCGCGTACTTTCCAGGCGAATTCGTCCAGCGGATGCCCGCTGACGTAAAAGCCGATGGTCTCTTTCTCGCCCCGAAGCTTCTCCTGCTGCGTCCAATCCTCGACCTTCGGAAGTGCGCGCGCCGCCGCCACGCCGGTGGCGGCGCTTTCGAGCCCGCCGAACAGGGCCGCCTGCCCGCTGAGACGGTCTGCCTGTGCGCGCTGCCCGGCATCCATGCAGTCCTCCACCACGGCCATCAACTGCGCCCTTGTGCCCGGCAATGAGTCCATCGCACCGGCGCGGATCAGGCTTTCGATCACACGGCGGTTCACCGCTCCCAGGTCCACCCGCTCGCAGAAATCATCCAGCGAATGGAACGGCCCGCCCTCGCGCCGCGCCGCCACAATCGCCTCCACGGCGCTCTGGCCAACGTTTTTCACAGCGCCCAGCCCGAAGCGGATGCGTTCCCGCCCCACCGGCGTAAAGTCGTGGTCTGACTGGTTCACGTCCGGCGGCAACACCTCGATGCCCAGCTCGCGGCATTCGTTGATGTATTTCACCACCTTGTCCGTGTTGCCCGTTTCCGACGTCAGCAACGCCGCCATGAACTCCACGGAATAATGCGCCTTCAGGTAGCCCGTAATATAAGCGAGGTAGCCGTATGCTGCCGAATGCGACTTGTTGAATCCGTATTGGGCGAACGGCAACAGCATGTCGAACAGCGCCGCCGCCTTGCGCTCGTGGATGCCGCGCGCGCGCGCGCCGGAAAGGAACCGCGCGCGTTGTTTGTCCATCTCCTCTTTTTGCTTCTTCCCCATCGCCCGGCGCAGGAGGTCCGCCTCGCCCAGCGAGTAGCCGGCCACGACCTGCGCGATCTGCATCACCTGTTCCTGGTAGATCGGCAGCCCGAACGTCTCTTTCAGGATCGGCTCGAGCTGGGGGATGTCATACGTGACCGGCTTCCGCCCGTGCTTGCGGTCGATGTAGTCGTCGATGAACTGCATCGGGCCGGGACGGTACAGGGCGTTCAGGGCGATCAGGTCCTCAATCCGCTCCGGCTTGGCGCGCCTCAGCATATCCTTCATGCCCGGCGATTCGAATTGGAACACGCCGTCGGTGAGGCCGCGGGCGAAAATCCGCTCGTACGTCTCGGCATCGTCCAGAGGCAGCTCCTCCAGGCGAATCTCTTGCCCGCGGTTGCGCCGGACGAGTTCCACCGCGTCGTGGATGATCGTCAGCGTCGTCAGGCCGAGGAAATCCATCTTCAACAGCCCCAGCTTGTCCAGCCGGTTCATGTCGAATTGCGTGACGATTTCGTTCTTTGCCGTGCGGTGCAGCGGAACCAGCTCCACCAGCGGCACCGGCGAAATCACCACTCCCGCGGCGTGCACGCCCACGTTGCGCGCCATGCCTTCGATACGGCGGGCAATGTCGATCACGTCCTTGACCTTCGGATCCTTCTCGGCCATGGCGGCCAGATCCGGCTCCTCCGCCAGCGCGCGCTCCAGCGTCATGTTCGGGTCCGCAGGCACCAGCTTCGAGATGCGGTCGGTCTCTGCGAAGCTCAGGTCGAGAACGCGCCCGACATCCTTGATGGCCGCCTTCGCTGCCAGCGATCCGAACGTGATGATCTGCGCCACGTGATCGCGGCCGTATTTTTCGGTGACGTACTGGATCACTTCCCCGCGGCGGTGGGTGCAGAAGTCGATGTCGATGTCCGGCATGCTGACGCGCTCCGGGTTCAGGAAGCGCTCAAACAGCAGGCCGTACTCGAGCGGGTCGATGTCGGTGATCCCCAGGCAGTATCCTGCCAGCGAGCCCGCCGCGGAACCGCGGCCCGGGCCCACGGGAATCCCCTTGGACTTGGCGTAGCGGATGAAGTCCCAGACGATGAGGAAGTAGCCCGAGAACTTCATCTGCTGGATCAGGCGGATCTCTCGCTCCAGCCGCTCCTCATACTCGGGAATCGAGTGGCGCAGCCGCCCCTCGGCCGCCAGGCGCTCCAGACGGGCACGCCGCCTCTCCCATCCTTGACGCGTCACGTATTCAAAGTAGGTGTCGGTGGTATGCCCGGCCGGAACGTCAAAGCGGGGGAAGCTGTCCTTCACCTTCTCCAGCCGCACCTGGCATCGCTCTGCGATCTCCCACGTGCGGTCCAGCGCGTCCTCCACCTCGCGGAAAATCGCCAGCATCTCTTCGCGCGACTTGAGATAAAACTCCTGCGTGGGGAAGCTGAGGCGGTTGGTTTCGCTCGCCTTCGCGCCGGAGTTGATGCACGTCAAAATGTCCTGCGCCCGGTGGTCGGACTTCTCCAGGTAATGCGCGTCATTGGTGGCCACCAGCGGGATGCCGGTTTCCGCCGACAGCCGGCACGTGAGCGGCATGACGATATGGTCTTTGTCCATATCGTGATGCTGGATCTCAAGGAAGAAATTCTGCCGGCCAAAGATGTCGACATACTCGTAGGCCAGCCGGCGGGCTTCTTCATAGAGTCCCGCTTCCAGAGTCTCGCTGATCTCGCCTTGCAGGCAGCCCGAAAGAGCGATCAGCCCCTTGCTGTGCTGCGCCAGCAGCGTCTTGTCGATCCGCGGTTTGTAATAGAAGCCCTCGAGACTGGCCGTTGTCGCCAGTTTCACCAGGTTCCGGTAGCCTTCCTGGGTCTCTGCCAGCAGAGTGAGGTGGTTGTAGCGGCGGTTGGTTTCGTCCTTGATCCTGTAGTCCTGCCGCGTGACGTATACTTCGCAGCCGATCACCGGACGCACGCCGTGGGTTTGGGCGGCAAAAAAGAATTCCGCGGCGCCGAACAGATTTCCGTGATCCGTGATCGCCACTGCCGGCTGGCCGAGCCGCTGGACCAGTTTCATCAGGCGCGAAATCTCGCACGCTCCATCCAGCAGCGAGTAATCGGTGTGGCAATGCAGGTGAACGAACGGCTTTTCCGGCACGGGAGGATGAGTGGTAGGGAAGGGCAGATTCGAACTGCCGACCTTCCGCTTAGGAGGCGGACGCTCTATCCTGCTGAGCTACTTCCCCACGCCTTCTCGTATTGTACCCCTGAGCCGGCGATTCAAGCGCCCGTTTCCTGCGGCCATCGCCGCAGCCCTTTGCGGCCGATGTCGCGCCGGTACTGCATGCCCTCGAAGCGGATCGCCTCGCAGGCATCGTAAGTGCGGCGGATCGCCTCGGCGAGCGTCCGCCCGCGGCTCGTTACCCCAAGCACCCGCCCCCCGGCTGTCACCAGCCGCCCGCCGTCCATCCGGGTGCCTGCATGGAAGACAACAGCCCCGCGGCGCTCGGCCTCTTGGATTCCTGTGATCTCATCCCCCGTGCGCGGCTTCCCCGGATAGCCGCCTGCCGCCAGCACTACGCACACGCTTGGCTCTTCCCGGAACCGCAGGTGCGAAGCGTCAACGCATCCTTCCGCCGCCGTCCGCACCAGAGCGCCGAAATCTCCCTCCAGCCGGTGCAACAGCGCTTGCGTCTCCGGATCCCCCAGCCGCACGTTGTACTCAAGCACCATTGGACCCCGCTCTGTCATCATCAGCCCCGCGTACAGAAACCCGCGGAAAGGCATCCCTTCTTCCCGCATCCGGTCAATGGTGCGCTGCATGATCTCGCGCTCGATCCAGGCGCGATCCTCCGGCTTCAGGATCCGCGAGTCCGAGTAAGCACCCATCCCGCCCGTGTTCGGTCCCTCGTCATTGTCAAAGATGCGCTTGTGGTCCTGCGACGGCTCCAGCGAGACCACCCGTTCCCCGTCGCTCACCCCAATGAAGCTGACCTCCTCGCCGGTCAGATACTCTTCCAGAACCACGCGCACCCCTGCCGCGCCCACCAACTGCCCCGCAAACATTGCCTCCAGCGTTTGCTCCGCTTGTGCGCGGTCCCCGCAGATTACCACGCCTTTGCCTGCCGCGAGCCCGTCCGCTTTGACTACTACAGGATACGTAAAGTGATCCAGTGCCCGCTGCGCTTCATCCAGGCTTGCGGTCGCCACAAAACGGGCGGTCGGAATTCCGGCGCGCTGCATGAACCGCTTGGCAAAGATCTTGCTCCCCTCGAGACGCGCTGCCGCTTGCGAGGGGCCAAAGAAGAGAATTCCTTCTCTAGCAAAAAGATCAGCGACCCCATCCACCAGTGGCGCCTCCGGGCCGGACAGCACCAGGTCTGCACCGCAAAAACGGGCGGCTTGTATAAAATCTACAGAAGTAGTGGATGCAACGGGAACGCATTGGGCCACTTGGCTGCAACCGGGATTCCCCGGCGCCACGAAAACTTCTGAGACAGAGGGCGACTGCCAGAGCCGCCATGCTATGGCGTGTTCCCGCCCGCCGCCGCCGAGAACCAGGACTTTCACAGCACAAGCTCCTGAAGGGTAGAATCAATAGCATATCGAGGATATTCCCCTTCTGGCAATGCGAACGGTTCAATATGACGTGATCGTGATCGGCGCTGGACACGCCGGCTGTGAAGCGGCCCACGCCTGCGCTCGCATGGGCCTGAAGACGGCCTTGATTACAATGAACCTCGATCTGATTGCCCAGATGTCCTGCAACCCTGCCATCGGAGGGATCGCCAAGGGACATCTAGTCCGGGAGGTGGATGCACTCGGCGGCATCATGGGGCAGGTAGCCGATGCGGTAGGCATACAGTTCCGCCTGCTGAACACGAGCCGCGGCCCGGCCGTCTGGAGTCCCAGGGCCCAGATGGACAAGAAGCAGTACCGGGTGCGGATGCGGCAGACGCTCGAGGGTGTGGAAAATCTGCGAATCGTGCAGGCCGAAGTCGCGGAGATCGAGTATGAACCAGTGGACGAGGGGCGCCGGCGCGTGCGCGGCGTGCGCCTTTCTGATGGGCGCAGCTTTCGCACAGAAGCCGTGGTAGTCACGACAGGGACGTTTCTGAATGGCGTTGCTCATGTCGGAGAGACAAAATACGCTTGCGGCCGCAGTGGAGAACCGCCTGCGAATCTCCTGGGCAACCATCTGAGAACCTTGGGACTCGCCTGGACGCGGCTCAAGACCGGCACCCCGCCCCGGCTCGATGGCCGCACGATTGATTGGAGCCGCTTCGAACGGCAAGATGGCGATCCGGTTCCCACGCCGTTCTCCTTCCTGACTGAAAAGATCGAGCGGGAGCAAGTTCCCTGCTATATTGCCTTCACCACGGAGGAAACCCACCGGATTCTCCGCGAGGCTATCCCCAGATCTCCGTTGTACAGCGGTCAGATCGAGGGCATCGGCCCGCGTTATTGCCCTTCCATCGAGGACAAGGTCGTGAAATTCCCCGACAAGATGCGGCACCAGATCTTCCTCGAGCCGGAGGGGCTGGACACATATGAAGTCTACGTGAACGGCATGTCGACATCCATGCCCGTGGACGTCCAGGAGGCCATGCTCGCGTCCATCCCGGGCCTTGAGGCTGCCGAGATGATTCGCCCGGGCTATGCCATTGAGTACGATGCCATTGATCCGCGGGAATTGACCCATACCTTGGAGGTCAAGAAGATCGAGGGCCTGTTTCTGGCCGGGCAAATCAACGGCACATCGGGCTACGAGGAAGCGGCGGGGCAAGGACTGCTGGCTGGAATGAACGCGGGTTGCAAGGTCAAACAACTCGAACCCGTGATTCTCTCCCGCACAGATGCCTATATCGGCATCATGGTTGATGATCTTGTGACCCGGGGGGCGGATGAGCCCTATCGAATGTTCACATCCCGGGCCGAGTACCGCCTTCAGCTCCGGATTGACAATGCAGACGAGCGTCTCACTCCGTTAGGCTGGCGGGTCGGACTGGCGTGCGGCCGGCGTCGGGCGATGCTGGAGAAGAAACTGGAGCAACTAGCGAAGCTCCGCCGCCTGTTAGGCCCCAAACGCGAAGCATGGCTCCGGCGGCCGGAATCCCGTATGGAGACCTTGCGCGCCGAAATCGAGAAGGAACTGGGCGAAGCCGCTGTGGCCGGCGTTTTGATGACGCTGGAAACGGAGATCAAGTACGACGGCTACCTGCGGCAGCAGGAACGCATGGTGGAACGGCTCCGCGATGCGGAGAGGCGGCGGATTCCCGAGGGGTTTGACTATGTGGGTGTCCCAGGGCTGAGCCGCGAGATCCGCGAGAAGCTGGATCGTGTCCGACCAGAGACCCTCGGCCAGGCGGGGAGGATTCCAGGCGTCACACCTGCTGCAATCGCAGTTCTGGACTGCTATCTGAGACTGAACGCGAGGCAAAGATGAACCGGGATGCGTTCGAGCGCCGCCTGCGCTTGGCTGCCCCGTTTTTCTCCCTCAATCCGGCTCAAGTCGAAGCGCTCTGGTTGCATTACGATCTGCTGCACCGCTGGAATGCACGGATCAACCTGACGCGCGTGATTGAACTCGAAGATGCTGTCCGGTTCCATTATGCCGAATCCCTGTTCGCTGCCAGCCAAGCGCCCCCAGGCGTCGTATCTGTGATCGATGTGGGCAGCGGAGCAGGATTCCCGGGTTTTGTCCTCGCCGTGGCCAAGCCGGAGTGGCAGGTCACTCTGCTGGAATCCGACCAGCGCAAGGCGGCTTTCCTCCGGGAGGCAAGCGACCTTGCGCCGAACGTGCGCGTTCTGGCCCGCAGGAGCGGGGAAGTCTCGGGTTCCTGGGATCTTGCCGTCTCGCGGGCTGTGAGAGTGGGAGACGTTCTTGCCTTCGCTGAGCGAACGGCGAAATGGCTCATCTGGATTGGCACTGCACCCCCGGAGCAGATGGGTGATTCGAGTTGGACCAGCACCGAGTTGCCAGATGGCAGGGGCAGGTTGTGGTTGAAAAGGATCCGCGTGTAAGTCCTGGCATGATCGGTACTGGGATGTTTCACGTGGAGCCAGGGGCGAACTGGGCTGAGTCTGGTGGTTTCACGTGGAACGGGTTCACGCGGGAGTCCCCAAGTGAGAATCGCGTGATACGATAGTGCTTTCCCACCCACTACTCAAAGGGGAACCGCCCCATGGGCAAAGTCATCGCCGTCGCCAACCAAAAAGGCGGTGTCGGTAAAACCACCACCGCCATCAACCTCGCCGCCTCCCTTGCCGCGAATGATCTCCGCGTCCTTCTTGTCGATATGGACCCCCAAGGCAATTGCACCACCGGCGTCGGCATTCAGAAGGGGAGCGACCTTCCCACTACATATAGTGTCTTGCTCGGAGAAGCCCCTCCATCTTCCGCCATCCTGCCCACCGATTTCGACGGACTCTTCATCCTCCCCTCCGACCGCAACCTTGTCGCCGCCAACCTTGAACTCGTCGACCTTCCCCGCCGAGAGTTCCGTCTTCGAGAAGCGCTCGAACCCATCCGCAACGACTACGCCTACATCCTCATTGACTGTCCACCCGCACTGGACCTGCTCACCGTCAACGCCCTCGTCGCCGCCGATTCCGTTCTCGTTCCGATTCAGTGCGAATTCTTCGCCCTCGAGGGCATCAGCCAACTACTCGACACCATCGACCGCATCCGCGACTCCTTCCAACCCTCTCTCCGCCTCCAGGGTGTCCTGCTCACGATGTTTGACGACCGGACCAACCTCACCCGCCAGGTCGCGTCAGATCTCAAGGAATTTTTCCAGGGGGACGTATTCGAGACGGTCATCCCCCGCAGCATCCGCCTCGCGGAGGCGCCCAGCTTCGGAAAGCCCATCCTCGCCTACGACCTCCGCTCTCGCGGCGCAGAAAGCTATATCAAACTCGCCAAGGAAATCCTAGCCCATGACCAACGCCAAGGAACCATCGCGTAAAGCGCTCGGCCGCGGCCTCTCCTCCCTGATTCCGGCCAACCGAACCGCGCCTCCGCCTGCCACGGCGCCTGCTTCGGCCCCTCCCCCCTCCGCCCCTGGTCCGCTCCGTATACCCATTGAATCCGTTCGCCCGAACCCTCTCCAGCCCCGTTCCTCTTTCTCCTCCGAAGGCCTCCAGGAGCTTGCCCAGTCCATTCGCGAAAACGGCATCATCCAGCCCCTCGTCGTGCGGCGCTCCCACGACGGCTATCAGCTCATTGCCGGCGAACGCCGCCTTCGCGCCGCCCGCATCGCCGGCCTTCATGACGTGCCGGTCGTTGTCCAGGACATTGCCGACGACCGCCTCATGGAAGTCACTCTCATCGAGAACATCCAGCGAGAGGACCTCAACCCCATTGAAGTCGCCCACGCCTTCGACCGCCTCCACCGCGAATTCCGCCTCTCCCACGAGCAAATCGCCCAGCGTACCGGCAAGGATCGAACCACCATCACCAACATGCTGCGCCTCCTCCGGCTCCCCCTCGAAGTGCAGCAACTTGTTGCCGAAAACCGCCTCTCCATGGGCCACGCCCGCGCTCTTCTTTCACTCGAATCTGCGGAGCAGCAAGTTGCCTTGGCTCACAAAGCCGCGGACGGTGCCATGTCTGTCCGCCAGGTCGAACGTGCCGTCCAAAAATCCCCATCCACCGCGCCCGATCGCCGCGCCGACGCCCCGGCGCTCGATCGCGACCCGAATGTCCGCGCGGCGATCGACCAGCTCGAACGCGTCCTTGGCACCCGCGTCCGCATCATTCCCCGCGACGAACAGCGCGGTCGCATCGAGATCGAATACTACTCCCAGGAAGACCTGGCCCGAATCTACGATCTCATCGTGCAGGATTGACCCGGCAGTCCCGTCCGTCTGCAGCACGGCCATTGCTCGGTTCGGGCCCACGGAAGCCATCTCCCAAGGTGTCCGCCCCAGCCCCGAGGAGCCGACCAACTTTTGCCGAGGGTTTGCAGCTATGTGTCCGGTCTGGACGCCCACGGAATGGTGCCGGCGGTAGGATTTGAACCTACGACCTACGGATTATGAGACCGTCGCTCTAACCACTGAGCTACGCCGGCGCTCTACATTCAGCTTATGGGCTCGCCGCAGCCTCTGTCAACGCGTCACACCCCGGCGGAAACCTCTCCCGCATGCAGAGCAAAAAGAGTCTTGACTCTGTATTCGAACGGGTGCATAGTGTAGGCAGAGAACAGCACCATAGGGCGCTGGACTCGCCCGGCGGAAGCCGCGGAATCGGGCGATGCCGGGAAATGCCCGGTCTCAAGGCCGGGTTTACCGAGGAGGTTGCATCATCGAAATAGACCACAGGATAGGGCGGCTACCGGCTAGCTGACCCGCACGTGCGTGCGCCTCCGGCGTCAAAGCAACTCGCAGTTTGGAGTTCAGGCGCGCGGTACTTGCACCGCTAAGGAACGAGGTTCAACGCGTACGGGCGAAGGGATGAGCACTTACTCATCTACTCGCGGGACAGGAATCGGCGGCCGCCCTTGCTCTTCATTTTCTCACTCCCACCTCTGACTCGCTTACGCGACATCCACCTGTTCTCAAGCAATAACCGGTCTGTTTTCATAGCATTACAGAAAATCCAGGCATGCGGCGTCAGGGTCGCAGCCGTCAGCTTTGAAAAGTCGCAGCCCTGCGCCAGCCGCAAGCCATACCTCCGTCACAAACGATGTTATCCCTGAAATCAATCACTTAGCCCCTCCGTGCTTGCACCGTCGTGCCATACTCTTTGTTGCGGGGATACGAATCTCTGGCCAGAGTCCCCCCGCTCGGACCGGACTGCCTCAGTAGGGCGGCTGCTTCGGCGGCTTCTCAAACCCAGGCAGCCTCGTCGCTTCGGTGGCAGGATAGCGGATGTCCCAAGGTAAGTCCTGATGAGCCTGAACAAATACGACCGGCTCTGTCACCCTCGACGGGGGGTGTTCACCCGGCCGGGCTGCGCAACGGTGCGCGTTCCGGTTGACTCGCGGCGGCTTGCGGCGGACCGGTCTTCCCGAACAGGAAGACCGGTCCCCCGGCCGTCGAACCGGGAACTGCCGGTTCCGCGGAAGTGCAACCGGTTGGCCTCTCCCGCCTCACCCTGAAGCCCCGTAAAGTGCGCTGTCCCCGGCGCCCGGTGGCTCGCTTCCACCCAAAGAGGCCTTGGTGTCCCTGAAGGCCCGCCACTATCCCGCAGGGAATTGCGTTACAGTCAGAATTGTGCGCGCCCCTGCGGCGGCGCGCCCCGCACGTAGCTGTGAGCCTCATCTCATTTCAGGGTGTTTCGAAAAGCTACCCGATCTACGCCTCTCCGCGCGACCGGCTGAAGGAGTTGCTCACTTTCCACCGCCGCCGTTACCACGAGGATTTCTGGGCCCTCCGCGACATCACATTCGAAGTCAAACGTGGAGAAACCTTTTGCATTATTGGCGAGAACGGCTCCGGCAAAAGCACTCTCCTGCAAATAGTCGCGGGCATTCTCGCTCCCACTCACGGCGCCGTCGAGGTTTGCGGGCGCGTCTCGGCGCTGCTCGAACTCGGCTCCGGTTTCAACCCCGAGTTCACGGGCCGCGACAACGTCTATCTGAATGCCGCCATCCTGGGCTTTTCCACCACCGAAATCGATCGCATTTTTCCCCAAATCGAGGCCTTTGCCGAGATCGGCCACTTCATGGACCAGCCCGTCAAGACCTACTCGAGCGGCATGCTCGTGCGACTCGCGTTTTCCGTCGCCATCCATACGGAGCCGGACATCCTCATTGTCGACGAAGCCCTCGCCGTCGGCGATATCTACTTCCGCCAGCGCTGCATGCGCAAGGTGCACGAACTCCGCCACCGCGGCATCACCATTCTCTTCGTCTCCCACGCCGCCGGCGACGTCAAGGCTCTCGGCGACCGCACCCTCTGGCTCGACGCCGGCCGCATGCGCGCCATTGGCGACACCGACCACGTCGTCGCCCAATACCTCGCCGCCATGGTCGAAAAGGACACCGCCTACCTGCGGCTCCGCCAACAGGACGCGCCCAGGCGTAGTGAAACCGTCACGGCGCCGGAAATCGTAACCGAGATCCCCAACATCGATCACCGCTATGGAGACGGCCGCGCGGAAATCCTTGGCATCGCCGTTCTCGACCCCTACGGCCGCAAACTCGGCCTGTTGCAGCCTGGCGAGCCCATCGTCGTCCGCATCTCCGTCAAAGCGCATGAGCATCTCGCCCAGCCGAACGTCGGCTTCATGTTCCGCAACCACCTCGGAATGGATTTCGCCGGGACGAACTCCACCCGCGAGGGCTTCGCTCTCCCTCCCATGGCGCCCGCAGACGTCTTCACGGTGGACTTCCACTGGCAGCTCCCCGTCCTCTATCCGGCCTCTTTCTCTTTCTCTCCCGCCATAGCCGACGGCGATCTCATCTCCTACCGCATGTGCGATTGGATCGACAACGCCGTCACGCTCCAGATGGGCCATGCAGAGGGCCCCGTTTACGGCTACATGCACCTGCCCTGCAAAGTCGAGCTCAACAGCCGCCTCGTCAAGCCTTCTCCGCAGGAGGCGCAGCGTGCCTGATCCGCAGCTCGAATTCACCGGCGAGCGCATCGTGCCCGGGCAGGTCAACGCCGACCTCTTTCACGAGCACATGGCCCGCTACGCCTTCGCCTGCCGCCTCGCCCGCCAGAAACGCGTCCTCGACGCCGCCTGCGGCGCGGGATATGGCAGCGCCGCTCTCGCCGCTCATGCCAGCTTCGTCGCCGCTTTCGATCTCTCTCCCGAAGCGGTCCTGGCGGCTCGCCAAGCGTACTCCCGGCCCAATCTCGCCTTCATCGCCGCCCGCGCCGAGCAGATCCCTTTCCTTGACGGCGCCTTCGACCTCATCGTCGCCTTCGAGGTGATCGAACACCTCCACGACTGGCGCGCCTTGCTCGCCGAAGCCCGCCGCCTCCTCGCGCCTGGCGGGCAGTTCATCGTCTCCACACCCAACCGTCTTTACTACGCCGAGTCACGCGCCCTCTCCGGTCCGAACCCCTACCACGTCCACGAATTCGACTACGCCGAGTTCCGCGCCGCGCTCGAGGAGTTCTTCCCCTCCACGGCCATCTACTTGCAAAACCATTCCGGCGCGATTACGTTTTCCCCGCTTTCCTTCACCGCAACCGCCGCCGCCGAACTTGCCGCCGGCGCACACGCCGCCGATCCCGAGGCGAGCCACTTCTTCGTCGCCGTCTGCGCCGCCGCTCACCAGACCGGCGCGCCGCTCTACGTATACCTGCCCTCCTCCTCCAATGTCCTGCGCGAACGCGAAACTCACATCCGCAAGCTGGAGAGCGAGCTTCGGCAGAAAGACGCCTGGCTGGACGAACTCCAATCCGCCCACGCCGCCCTCCAGACAGAGCATGACGCCACGCTCGCCGAGCTCCGGCAGCGCAACGAGTGGGCGCAAGCACTCGAGGCGGAACTCCAGCAAGCCCGCCAGCGCATCCTCCAGCTCCAGGGCGAACTCGAAGAACTGCACCGCGCCGCGCAGCAGCAAATCGATCAACTCGAATCGGACCTCAAGACCCTCGCCGCCGACCACCAGGCCAATCTCGAGGAACTGGCCCGCTGCGTGAAGCTCCTCGATGAGGCCGAGGCCCGCGTCACTGAACGCACGCGCTGGGCGCAGCAACTCGAGCAGGAGCTGGCGGACTGCGTCAAGCTCCTGGACGACGCGGAAGCCCGCGTCATCGAGCGCACGCAATGGGCCCAGGCTCTGGATGCGCGCCTCCAGGAAATGGAGCACAGGCTCGGCGTGGTGCGCGCTTCGCGCTGGGTGCGGCTCGGGCGCAGGCTGGGCGTGGGTCCGCAGGTTGAGTAGTTCATGCGACGGACAATCGCGCGACTGCTTCTCCAACTGCCGCTCGCCCTGCTGTCATCGGTCTTTCTGCCGTTGGCGTGGCTCGCGCTTACCGTCGCCGATGCCGCCTGGAAGCTTTTCGGGCGGACGCGGCCAAGGAACGACTCCATGCCCCGCCGCGACTGCGCCAGCGTCGTCATCCCCAACTGGAACGGCCGCGATCTGCTGGAAAAATATCTGCCCCCGCTGATCCGCGCGATGAGCGGCCATCCGGAAAACGAGATCATCGTCGTCGACAACGGATCCACAGACGGCAGCGCGGACTTCGTACGCCGCCATTTTCCCGAGGTGCGCCTGCTCGCACTGCCGGAAAACCTCGGCTTCGGGGGCGGGTCCAACGCCGGCTTCCGCGCGGCGAAAAACGACATTGTCGTGCTCCTGAACAGCGACATGCGCGTCGCCGAGGACTTCCTGCAGCCGCTGCTGGATGGCTTCACGCACCCGGATGTTTTCGCCGTAAGCTGCCAGATCTTTTTCAGCGATCCCGCCAGGCGGCGCGAGGAAACGGGACTGACGCAGGGCTGGTGGTCCCACGGCATGCTCCGCGTGCGCCACCGTGAAGACCCGCAGGTCGAGAGGCTGTTCCCCTGCTTCTACGGCGGCGGCGGCTCCTGCGCCTTCGACCGGCGCAAGTTCCTTGAGCTCGGCGGCTTCGACGAGCTCCTCCGGCCGTTCTATCTGGAAGACACCGATCTCGGCTACTGCGCCTGGAAGCGCGGCTGGCGCGTGCTATACCAGCCTGCCAGCCACGTCTGGCACGAGCACCGCGGCACCATCGGCAAGACGTTCAGCCGCGCCTACATCGAGAACGTCATCCGCCGCAACTTCGTCCTCTTCGCCTGGAAAAACATCCATGAACCCGGCCGCCTGGCTTCTCACTTCCTCCACGCCTGGGCCGGCGCGCTCTCCAGTTGGCTGGGCGGCGAGTCGCTTGAACGAGCCAGCCTTCCCGCGCTGTGGGGCGCATTCCTGCGCACGCCTCAGGCTGTCCGCGCCCGCTGGCGGGCCCGTGCGCAAGCAGAACTATCCGACACGGAAGCCTTCCGCCGCCCCATGCCCGCATGGTACCGGGACCGCTTCGAGGATGCGCCGCCGCAAGACCCGCCCCGCGTGTTGATGGTGTCGCCTTATGCCATCCTGCCGCCCATCCATGGCGGCGGCGTCTTCATGCATCAGACTGTCGAACAGCTCAGCCGCCTCGTGGAGCTGCACCTCCTCGTCATGCTGGACGGCGAACACGAGCAGTCCGCACATGAGCCTTTGCGCGGCCAGGCGGCGTCCCTCGAGTTCCTCGTGCGCCATCAGGGCAAGACGCGCGGCGCGGGCTCCATCCTTCCATTCGCCGTGCGCGAGTTCGCCGATCCCGAGCTGGAGTGGCGCCTCCACCGCACCGTCCTTTTGCGCGGCATCGACGTCATCCAGCTCGAGTACACCCAGATGGCGCAATACGCAGGCCCGAGCCGCCGCCTCGTGTGGGCGCTGTTCGAGCATGACATCTACTTCCAGTCCGTCGCCCGCGCCATGAAAGGCATGGGCTGGGTGGGGCGCGCCAAGGCGGCGTTCGAGTACCTTCGCGCTCTCCGATGGGAGCTGGACGCACTCACCCGGCTCGATCTCATCCAGACCTGCACGGAGGAAAACACCCGCTATCTCCTGTCTTACTTGCCGGAACTTGACGGCCGATTGCGTCATGATCTGCGCGCCGGCATTGACGCCTCTTCCTACGAATTCCGCAGCTCGGACCGCGAGCCCTTCAGCGTGCTGTTCCTGGGGAGCTTCCGGCACCGCCCCAACATCGAAGCGCTGGACTGGCTCATCCGCGAGGTCATGCCGGCAGTGCTTCGCCAGGAGCCGCGCGCGAAGCTGTACGTCGTCGGCGCGGGCGCGCCGGAAGGCCACACCTTGCCGGACCTCGGCGGCGCCGTGCGCGTCGTCGGCTTCGTGCCGGACGTTCGGGAAGTGCTCGGCCGCTTCGCCGTCTTCGCCTGCCCCATTCTCAGCGGCTCGGGAGTCCGTGTGAAGTTGCTCGAGGCCTTCGCTTCAGGCATTCCTTGCGTCTCCACGAGGGTCGGCGCGGAAGGCCTCGCCGCGGAGGACGGGCTGGTCTGCCGGCTCGCGGACGAGCCCGCCGAGTTCGCACAAAAAATCGTGGATTTGTTCCGGCATCCGGACGAGGCCGCGGCCATGGCGCGCCGCGCGCGCCAGCACGTCGAGCGCTGCCATGACGCCCGGTCCATGACGCGCCGGCTGGTGGAAAGCTACCGCGAAGCCGTCCGGAGAAAGGCGGAATCCCGGTGAGCCCGGCCGACAAAATCCGGCGGCAGGACCGCACGCTGGTGCGCATCGTCGATCAGGCCATGGCCGAGGCCGCGCGCCGCAGCGGCGCCTGGCTCGCCTGCCGGCTCGGCTGCACGCAGTGCTGCATGGGCACCTTTTCGATCACGCCGCTCGACGCCATGCGCCTGCGCGATGGCTGGCGCCATCTGCGTGAAACCGATCCCGGCCGCGCCCGGGCCGTCCTCGAACGCGCGCGCAGCGCGGCCGCGCGTTACCGGCCGATGTTTCCCGGAGACGCCTCGGCGGGTATCTTCCGCGAGAACGAACTGGAGGAAGAGGCCTTCCACGAGCGCTCGGGCGACGATCCATGCCCGGCTCTCGATCCCGCCACGGGCGCCTGCGATCTCTACGAGTGGCGCCCCATCACCTGCCGCACCTTTGGCCCGGCTGTGCGAGCCGCGGGAGATGTTCTCGGACATTGCGAGCTCTGCTATAACGGCGCGTCACCCGAACAGATCCAGGCCTGCCAGGTGGATTTCGATCCCGACGGCGTCGAGGCGATGGTTCTGGATGAGGTCGACCACGAACTCGGGGCGCGCGGGCGCACCCTGGTGGCTTTCGCGCTCGAGCGCGCCGACACAGACGAATAACTCCTCAACCCTCTCCGCGCCTGGCGATGCGAACCCGCAAGACGCGGGGCGCCACTTCCACCTCCACGGACTCGACGCGGCCCAGCATCTCTCCATCGACCATGAGCTCGGCCGGCTCGGCGGGCGTGATGCGGGCGCGCTTCACCGTGCGCACCCGGACCGGCGCATAACAGTGCAAGCCCGTCATGACAGAGAGATTGTGCGCCATCTGCGCCACGTATCCGGCTGTCAGCTCGAGGCACTCCGCCAGTCCGTCGGCGCTTGAAGCTTGCGGCAGGGCCTCAAAGCCCCCCGTATAGCGCGTGTTGTTGATCAGGACGCCGCGCAACCGTTGGCGCCGCGCCGGCTCGCCATCGAGGGAGATCTCATACGCGCTCCACTTGGGCAATGTGAACAGCGCGGCGCCCGCATAACTGAACCGCCGCAGAAACCGGAAGCGGGCCGCGCGGCGCGTCACGGCAGCCGGATAGCCCAGTCCGATCGACGACAACGACCAGCACGTCAACCACCCGCCCGAAGCAACGGCGGCACGAACCCGGATCGCATCCACCTCGGCCTCGCGTCCGGCGCCGATATCGCGCGCCAGCGCGTTGCCTCGCCCGTTGGGCAGCAGCACGACGGGCGCCCAAGGCGGCTTCAGCCGGCAGAGCAGATGGAAGAGTGTGCCATCGCCGCCTGCCACAACAATTCCGTCAGGCGTGTTCATGGCCGGGATTCCTCGCCGCAAATCGTGGATGTGCACGGCCGGCGCCGGCACGCCTCGTCCGCCGCTTGAACGGGCCGTCAGCTCGAGTAGGCCGAGACGAGCCGCTTGATGTTGTCTTCGTAGATCTTGATCTTCTTCTTGCGGGTCAGCTCTTCGACGATGCCGGCCCGGAGCAGCTCGCTGCGGGCGCGCGCCCGTTCGCCTTTCAGTTCGTTGAGGATCGACTCCCGCTGGGCCGCAAGCTGGGTCATGTCCACGGGGCGCTTCTCCACCACTTTGACGACCACCGTGACGCCGCCTGTCTTGAGCGGGCCCACGATCTGGCCGGGCTCGGCGTTGAAAGCAGGTTCGATCCACTGGGCAGGTCCGAGGCCTTCGATGCTCATGGTGCGCGTCACGAAGTCCGAGGTCTTGGCCTCCAGGCCGAACTCCTTGGCAAGCTGCGCGGGATCCGTGACGCCGGCTTTGAACCGCGCCTCCACCTCCGCGCTGAGCTTCTGCGCCAGCTCGCCGGCCTTGGCGGCCGCCACGGCGCCGCGCACCTGGTTCAGCACCTCTTTCAGCTCCGCCTGGCGCGCCGGCGTGATCGCAATCACCTGCGCGATCACCAGTTTTGACGGGGAAACCTGCACGACTGGAGTCACCCCGTTCAAAGGCAAGCCTTGCACGGCGTTGTTGAACTGTTCGTTCACTCCGATTTCCTGCACGGGATCGCCGGGCCCCACATTCTCCGAGCGCACGACGGCCACGCCGTTGGCGCGCGCGATCTTCTCCGCCTCCTCGCGCGAGCGGACCAGCGCCAGCCGGATCTGATCCGCCACCTGTTGCATCTTGTCGTAGACCTGCGCGCGGCTGACTTCGGCAGCCAGTTCCGCGCGGACCTCTTCGAAGGGGCGCAAGCGGGCGGGTTGCCGGTCCAGCACCTGGATGATGTGGAACCCGTACTGCGTCTTGATCAGGCCGCTCAGCTCCTTCACCTTCAGAGTGAACGCCGCCTGTTCAAACTCCGGCACCGTCTGGCCGCGCGTAATCCAGTCCAGGTCACCGCCCTTTTGGGCGGAGCCGGGATCCTCGGAATTCTGTTTCGCCAGCTCGGCGAAGTCCGCGCCGGCTTTCAGCTTTGCCAGAAGGGCTTCCGCCTTTTTCTGGAGGCCCGGGATCTCGGATGCCGGGCGGTCTATCGTCTTGATGAGGATGTGACGCACGCGGGCGCGCTCCGGGGTGCGGAAGCGCTCCTGCTGCTGCGCATAGGCTTGCCGCAGCGCGTCCTCGGGCACCTGCACGGTGGCCCCTACCTGGGCCTCATCGAGAGCGAAGATCAGGAAAGACCGCTTCTCGGGAACCCGGTAGGAGGACTTGGTCTTTTCGAAGTGCGCGGCAAGATCCTCGTCCGTGACCTTCACCAACTGGCGGACTGCCGCGGGGCTGATGACCAGGGTCTGGAACTTCACCGCTTCATTGCGCCGGCGGAATTCTTCTTCCACCTCCTGGGGTGTGACGATCGTGCTCTCGAGCGCCAGCGTGTCCAGCCGCATCAGCAGGATCTGGCTGCGGAGGGAAGACTCAAACTCCGGGACCGACATGTTCTGCTGCGCGACAAACTGCGTGTAGGCCTCCCTGCCGGCGAACGTGCCGCCGGGCCAGAGCTGCGGCATCACCTGGCGCACCGCCCGCACCAGTTCCTCGTCGGTCACGCGGAACCCGAGCTGCTCGGCGTACAGCGCGCTGGCTCGAAGACCCACCAACTGCTGCACCACGGACGGGATATAGACCGACGCCATGCCCTCCGGCATGTTGCCCTTCAGCTCGCGCTGGATCACCCTCCGCACCTCCTGCGCGGTGATGCGGTGATCGCCGACTTCAGCCAGAATGGTCGGGTCGGCGCCGCCCGCCCAGCCGGTGCCATATCCGGGGACAAGCGTGATCACCATCGAGGCGGCGACCAGAAGAAGCAGCGCGCCCAGCAGGTAGCGCACAGTGCGCTCACGGCTGCGGAACAGATCAAACATGGGGGAAACTCCTGAAAAAGGGCGAAATCACCATTATAGCGCCGCTGCGGCCCTTCACCGGCCCAAGCCGCACTCGGCATGGATGGCGCGCACCGCCTTCTCCACGCCCTGCTTCCTCACCACAATGGCGATGGTCAGCTCGCTGGAGCCTTGGGCGATGGCGATGATGTTCACCATTTGCCTGGAAATGGCCGTGAAGATGCGCCCGGCCAGACCCGGATGGCCGCGCATGCCTTCGCCCACGATGGCAAGCAGACCGACATCCAGATCCACGTCGATCGGGTGCAGGTAGCCATGGGCCAGCTCGATCGAGAATGTCTCTTCCAGCTTCTCGATCACCGCCGGCAGCTCGGCCGTGCGGATGAGGAAGCAGAAGTTCTGGCGGTAGCTCGAACTGGTCAACGCGAGCACCTCGGCGTTGGCAGCCGCGAGCGCCTCCAGGCTCCGGGCCATGATCTTCGTGCCGCTCAACACGGCGCTGGCCGGATCCAGGCTCACCAGCGCCACGTTCGTCATCGAGGTCACAGCGCGCGGCCCGATCGGGCCGTCTTTGGTTTCCGGCACGATTCTGGTGCCCGGGAACGACGGATTGAAGCTGTTGCGGCTGCACACCGGGATGCCTTTCTCCATCAGCGGCGCCAGCGTGCGCGGGTGCAGAACCTTGGCGCCGTTGTAGGCCAGCTCGGCGGCTTCGCGGTAGGTGATCTCCTCGAGCACCTTGGCGTCGGGCACCAGACGGGGGTCGGCGGAAAGAATGCCGTCGACGTCGCTCCAGATCCAGAGCTCCGCGGCATCGAGAACAGAGGCCAGGATCGACGCGGAAAAATCGCTGCCTCCGCGGCCCAGCGTCGTCGGCCGCCCGTCCAGCGTGGCGCCGTTGAAGCCGGTCATCACCGGCAGGCGGCGCTGCTCGAGCGCCGGCAGCAGCAGTGCGCAGGCCTTCTCCCGCGTCTGTGGCAGCAGCGGGCTGGCGTTGCCGAAAACGGCGTCGGTGACAATCACATCCCGCGCGTTGACGGCGAAGGCGTCCACGCCGCGGCTCTGCAAGAACGCCGCCATCAGCGCGGCGCTCAACCGCTCGCCCGCCGCAATGGCTTCATCCACCGAGCGCGGCGGGCGCTCCCCCAGCATCAGCACGCCCCGGGCGATGCGCGTGAATTCCTCCAGAATGCCGTCCAGCGTGCGCTGCGTTTCCTCGCGGCGGTCCCCATCCAGCAGCTCGTTGCAGCACTGCCGGTGCTTCTCATCGAGCTGGGCAAGCAGCCGCTCGAGCCCCGCTTCGTCGCCGCCTTCGGCGTGCCGCAACGCCTCCAACAGCATATCGGTGACCTTGGCCATGGCCGAGACGACCACGGCTGCCGGCCTCTGCCGCCAGGCCTCTTCGCAAAGCATGGCGGCGGCGCGGATCCGCTCGGCGGAACCCATGCTGGTGCCGCCGAATTTCATCACGAGCAGGTCCTTCAACTGGTGACTTCCTTTCCGTTGCTGGTGCGGTCCCGCACGATTTTCAGCAGCGCCTCTTCCACCTCGTCTTCGCTCATGGAAGTGGAATCGACGTAGATGGCGTCCGGGGCCTGGCGCAGCGGCGAGTCGGCCCGCGTCGAGTCGCGCTGATCGCGCCGCTCGATTTCATGGAGCACCTGCGCGAAATTCGCCTGCATGCCGCGCGCGGCCAGATCCTTCAGCCGGCGCCGCGTGCGCTCTTCCGGCGTCGCGTCGAGATAGATTTTCACCTCCGCATCAGGAAAGACAACGGTCCCGATGTCCCGGCCTTCCATCACGACGGAAGCCTCGCGGCCCATCTGCTGCTGTTTCTCGACCAGGGCCCGCCGGACCCCCGGAACCGCCGACACGCGCGAGGCGCCCTCGGAGATCTCCGGCGCGCGGATGGCTTCGCTGACGTCCTCGCCGTTCAGCAGGACTCGCCCGCCGGGCGCGAGCTCGATGCGGGATTCGCGGGCCAGTTGTTCCAGCCGCGCCGCATCATCCCAGCCCACGCCGAGCCGCTGCGCCCACAGCGCGACGGCGCGGTACATGGCGCCGGTGTCAATGTACAGAAACCCGAGACGGCTGGCCAGCCGGCGCGCGAGCGTGCTTTTCCCCGCGCCGGCAGGGCCGTCGATGGCAATGGTGATCGTCTTTCCCAACGCAGTATTTTCCAGTCTAGCGCGGCTCCGGCGGCTGCCCGGGTCCGTCGAGAGGGTCGCGCGCCAGGATGTGCTCTTCCACGGGGCGGCCGCCGATCAGGTGCTCGTCGACGATGCGCGCCAGCACTTCCGCCGTGGCGCCGCGGTACCAAATCCCGTCGGGATACACCACGGCGATCGGGCCCTGCTCGCACAGCCTCAGGCAATTGGCCTTCGTGCGGAAGATGCCCGGCTCCGTGCGCAGACGGTTTTTCAGATACTCCCAGGCGCGCAGCCCCTCCTCGCGCGAACAGCACTTCGGCTCGCTTTGATCCGCGCAAAGAAAAATATGCCGGCGCAGCGCGCCGATGCCGAGCGCCGCCGCCTTGGCCTTCAGTTTTGCGTCCGCCATGATTTCCAAGTTAACTGAAACAATGGGGGGGCGAATGTCGCCCAGAGATTTCGACCAGCTCGTGGAAGAGTGCATGGACGTGGTGCCGGCCCGCTTCCGCCGGCTGCTGCGCAATGTCGTCATCGTCGTCGAGCCCGAGCCGCCGCGGCCCGGGCTGCTCGGCCTGTACGAGGGCAGGCCTCTCACCGAACGCAGCGTCAGCGAGCCCGTGCGCATGCCGGACCGCATCACCATCTTCCAGGGGCCGCACGAACGCATGGCGCGCGACGAGGAGGATCTCCGCCGGCTCGTGCGCGAAACCATCTGGCACGAGGTGGCGCACTACTTCGGCATGGACGAGCGGCAGGTGCGGCTGGCTGAAGCCCGCCGCCGCAAGGTGTTCCGGCGCCTGCGCGGCCGCTGAGCGCGCGTGCTGCACGGGCTGCGGTAACCGGCGCCTGTGCCCGCTTCCCCCTGCAACCGCCGGCCGGCGACCTGCCGCAACATGAAAAATCCGGCCCGGGATTCCCCCGGGCTTGCCGTATCGCGCGCCCGGGCGCGGCAGCCTCCGCGCAGGAACCGGGGCGCTGGGCGGACCCGGGCAAGTACCTCGCGTCAAGCTGCGTGGAACCATCACCCGGCGGACGGATGGCGACAGGGGAAGCACCGGGAACAACCGTACCCGTCCGCGTGTGGCCAAAGGGGAGATCAAACCCGGGAGAATGGAGCGGGAGACGGGATTCGAACCCGCGACATCAACCTTGGCAAGGTTGCACTCTACCAGCTGAGTTACTCCCGCCCGGGAGTTCATTTTCATTGTGCCGCAGGCGGGGCGGCGTGTCAAATCCGCGTCCCTCTGCGGCCGCGGAACCGGGTGGCGTACGCCATTGCGAGTCAGAGTCTTGGACGCGGTTCCAGAACAATTCAGGGCCGAAATGCAAGTGGTTGGCGAGCATTCGTTTTATGTAGTAATTAGTTTTTTTGTCAATGTGTTACAGATTGATTTCGACATCGCGGCTGGCGCGTGGCAACTGTGATATTCTGAACAACGCTGGTGCGGGCTGCGGGGCCCCGGGAACTTCAGCTTCCCGCCGCGATGCCCCGCTTCGTGAGGAGTCCGGCCAGATCAGGCACAGCATCGGACTCACCGGTTTCCACTGTGTGGAAATCTTGTGCGTTAGTTGTGGAGATTTGCAGTGTTGACGGCAGCAAAGAACTCATGGGACAGCATCAAGGAGCAGTTGTCACAGATCCTGCCCGGGGAGGCTTTCGACAACTGGGTCTCGCGGACGGAGTTGTTGGAGGAGACCGGAGAGTGTCTGAAAGTAGCCGTTCCTGACGACTATGCCAGGACATGGCTGGAGAAGCAGTTGGCGCCGGCGGTGGAACAGGCGCGGCGGGCGGCGGGCGTGGGCGAGATCAGGATCCAGTACGTCGCCGTTGCCAACGGCGTCCCTGCTCCGCAGACCGGTGACGGGAGCAACGGCGCGGCGCTGCGGTTTGGGCCGGCATTTCCCGAAGCAGCCAGCCAGCTCAATCCCCGTTTCACGTTTGAGACGTTCGTGGTGGGCTCTTGCAACCAGTTCGCGCATGCGGCGGCCTGTGCCGTGGCGCGGCAGCCGGCTTCACGCTACAACCCGCTGTTCATCTACGGCGGCAGCGGCATGGGCAAGACCCACCTGCTGCACGCCATCGGCAAAGCGCTGATCGAAGGACAGCCGCGGATTCGGGTCGTCTACACCACGGGCGAACAATTCATGAATGAAATGATTCAGAGCCTCCGCGCCGGGCGCATGCAGTCCTTCCAGCACCACTACCGGAGCGCGGACGCGCTCCTGATCGACGACATCCACGTGCTTGGCGGCAAGGAGCGCACCCAGGAGGAGTTCTTCCACACGTTCAATTCGCTCTACGACCACCAGAAGCAGATCGTGATTTCGAGCGACGAAATGCCGAAGAACATTCCCGGCCTCGTCGAGCGCCTCCGGACGCGCTTCGAGTGGGGGCTGATGGTGGATGTCCAGCCGCCCGACCTGGAAACGAAGATGGCCATCCTTGACAAGAAGGCGGAAGCGGAAGGAGTGCGGCTGCCGGAGGAGGTCAGGATCCTGCTGGCGACCCGTGTTCGCTCGAGCGTGCGCGAACTCGAGGGGGCTCTAACCAAGCTGCTGGCGTACTCTTCGGTCACCGGGGCGCCGATTAGCCTTCCCATGGCCCAGCAGGCGCTGCGGCACCTGCTTCACACAGCCGAGAAGCGCGTCTCGATCGAATCCGTCATCCGCGCAGTTGCCGACCGGTTTGGCCTGCAACCGGCACAGTTGAAGCAAAAGACCAATGCACATGAGATCAGCCGTCCGCGCCAGATCGCCATGTACCTGTGCCGCGAGATCACCGGCGCGTCGCTGCCCGAGATTGGACGCCACTTCGGGGGCAAGCATCACACCACCGTTCTTCATGCCATCCGGAAGGTGGAGGAGTTGCGCAGCCAGGATCCGGAGATCAACAGGCTGATCCACAGCATAATCGACTCATTCCAGTAAAGATCCTGCCTTTTCCACAACAACGCCTTGCGGAGTGGTGCGCAAGTTGTGGACAGGCCCGGGAGGTTGGCAACGAGCCACAGGACAGCAGGCAGGAAATCACAGCATCATGAAACGGAAACGGTCAAAGTTTTGTATAATTTAGGATGGATACTGACAGATCCACAGCGCCTACGAATGCGATAGACGCAAGATCAGGTTGGAAAGAAAGACAATCAGTATCCGGAACCAAGGCGCGGAAGCGCCGCCGGACAAGAGGACTGCACGTATGGAGTTCATCGTCAGCAAGGCCGACCTCGTGCGCGAGCTGGGCCTGTCGCAAGGGGTGGTGGAGAAGAAAGCAACGCTGCCGGTCCTGTCGAACGTGCTGCTGGAAGCCGCTGACGACACGGTGAGCATCTCGGCGACCGACCTGGAGCTGAGCATCCGTTGCCAGGCGGCAGCGCAGGTGATCGCCAAAGGAGGCGGCACGCTGCCGGCAAAGAAGCTGCTGGACTATGTCCGGCTGCTGCCGGAGGCCGAGATCCGCCTCAAGTTCAGCGATACCAACTGGGCCACGCTGACCTGCGGGCGGTCGAAGACGCGCATTGCCGGCATGGCGCACGACACCTATCCGCAGATGCCGCCGATGCCGGAACCCATTGCAGAGCTGCCTGCGGGTCTTCTTTCCGCAATGATTTCCCGCACGGTTTTCGCCATTGCGGCTGAGGAGTCGCGCTTCACGCTGAACGGCGCCCTTCTGGCGCTCAGGCCGGAAACGTTGACGATGGTGGCCACCGACGGGCACCGCCTGGCGCTGGTTGAGTATCCGAGCCCCGAAGGTCTTGCGGGCGAGCACCGCGCCCTGGTGCCGCGCAAGGCCATGATGGAGCTGGCGCGGCTGGCCACGGATGCGGGGGAAGACGCGCGCGTCGAGTTCGCAATGGATGAGAACCATCTGTTCTTCCGCATCGGCCCGCGGCTGCTGGCGAGCCGGAAGCTATCCGGCAACTTCCCCGACTATGAGCGCGTGCTGCCGCGTTCGCATGCGCACACGGTGACGCTGCCGCGCGAAGATTTCCGCGCGGCCATCGAGCGCGTCTCGCAGTTCTCCGATGAACGCTCCCGCGCCGTGAAGATCCGCTTCGGCGACGGCGAGGCAACGATCCACTCCTCGCTTTCGGAGAGCGGCGAATCCGAGGAGAGCCTGCCCGTCGAGTATGGCGGCCCGACGACCGAGATCGGGTTCAATGCAACTTACCTGCTCGAATTCCTGCGCGCGACGCAGGAGGAACAGGTGGAGTTCCACTTCAAGGACGCGCAAAGCGCAGGCGAACTCTCGCCCGCCAACGCTGAAGGCGGCTACCGGTACCGCTACGTCGTGATGCCGATGCGCATCTGAGAGCCATCCCCCGCATGGAAAAACCGGAAGAGGACAAGAAGGATTTGAATCACACGGAAACGTACGACGGGTCGAGCATCAAAGTGCTCGAGGGGCTGGAGGCGGTGCGCCTGCGCCCCGCCATGTACATCGGGTCGACCGGCGAAGCCGGCCTGCACCACCTGGTCTACGAAGTGGTGGACAACTCGGTGGACGAGGCCATGGCCGGCTATTGCACGGACATCAAGGTGATCATTCACATTGATGACTCCGTGACAGTGGTCGACAACGGCCGCGGCATCCCGGTGGATATCCACCCCACCGAGGGCGTGTCTGCGGCCGAAGTGGTGATGACCAAGCTCCATGCAGGCGGAAAGTTCGACTCGAACACCTACAAGGTTTCAGGCGGACTCCACGGCGTGGGCGTGAGCTGCGTGAACGCGCTCTCCGAGTGGCTGCACCTGGAGATCTGGCGCGACGGCCAGACATGGGAGCAGGACTACGAACGCGGCGTGCCCAAGGCGCCTCTGGGAAGAACCGGCAAGGCGGGGCGGAAGACCGGAACCAAGATCACCTTCAAGCCCGACGGCACCATCATGGAGGCGACGCGGTTCAACTTCGACACTTTGGCGACAAGGCTGCGCGAGCTGGCGTTCCTGAACAAGGGGCTGCGCATCACGCTCACCGACGAGCGGGTGGATCCGCCCAAGGTGCACGAGTTCTATTACTCGGGCGGCATCTCCGAGTTCATCAAACACCTGAACCGCGGCAAGAACGTGCTCCACGACAAGCCGATCGTCATCGAGGGAGAGCGCGAGCTGCCAGGCGGCGGCGTGCTCTACATCGAAATCGCGCTGCAGTGGAACGACAGCTACAGCGACCAGATCTTCAGCTTCGCCAACAACATCAACACGCGCGACGGCGGATCGCACCTGACGGGCTTCCGCACGGCGCTGACGCGCACGCTGAACGCATGCGCGCGCGCGGCCGGCCTGCTGAAGGACATCAAGGACAACAACCTCTCCGGCGACGACGTCATCGAAGGCCTCACCGCCGTGGTGAGCGTGAAGCTGCCGCAGCCGCAGTTCGAAGGACAGACCAAGGGCAAGCTGAACTCCGACATCGGCGGCTATGTCACGCAGGTGGTGAACGAGAAGCTGACCGAGTACTTCGAGAAAAACCCGCCGGTGATGAAGCGCATCATCGGAAAGGCGGTGGAGGCGGCGCGGGCGCGCGAGGCGGCGCGGAAGGCGCGCGAACTGACGCGCCGCAAGGGAGCGCTCGATTCCGGCGGGCTGCCGGGCAAGCTGGCCGACTGCCAGGAGAAGGACCCGTCGCTGTGCGAGCTGTTCCTGGTGGAAGGCGAGAGCGCCGGCGGCACCGCCAAGAGCGGGCGCGACCGGAGGTATCAGGCGATCCTGCCGCTGAAGGGCAAGATCCTGAACGTCGAAAAAGCGCGCTACGACAAGATGCTCAACCACGAGGAAATCCGGGCGATGATCACCGCCATCGGAACCGGCATCGGCAAGGATGATTTCGACATCTCGAAACTCCGCTACCACAAGATCATCCTGATGACCGACGCCGATGTGGACGGCAGCCACATCCGCACGCTGCTGCTGACCTTCTTCTTCCGGCACATGCAGGATTTGATCACGCGCGGGCACGTCTTCGTGGCGCAGCCGCCGCTGTACCGGATCAAGAAAGGCAAGAGCGAGAAATACATCAAGAACGACCAGGATTTCGTGCGGGAGATCCTGCGCCGCGCCACCGAGAACGTGCAGGTGGAAGTGGGAGACAACGGCAGCCACGGCAAGCTGGAAGGCGGGGAGCTGCGCAGTTTCCTGATGGCGCTCGACGAGCTGCAGCAGATTTACACGCGGCTCGAGAAGCGGCTGCGGGAGCCGCGCGTGGTGGAAGTGCTGGGCGACCCCTCGTATGCGCTGGACACGAAGACGGATTTCGCCAACAAAGAGGAAGTGGAGCGCGCGGCGCGGGCGATGGGCCAGGGGGGCAAGATCTCCACGCGGATCGAATACGATGAAGAGCACTCGGCGTGGAACATCGTTTACCACGACGAGGCCCACGGGGACCGCACCATCGGCGTCGAGCTGGCGCAGCAGCCCGAATACAAGCGGCTCCGGGCGCTGGCGCGGAGCACGCAGAAGTACAACAAGCCGCCCTTCACGGTGGTCAAGGAGAACCGCCGGGAGCGGATCGCGACATGGCGGGAACTGATCCATTACCTGAAGGCGGAGGGCACGCGCGACTGCACCGTGCAGCGCTACAAAGGGCTGGGCGAAATGAACCCCGAGCAGTTGTGGGAGACCACGATGAACGCGGAGACGCGGACGCTGCTCGAGGTGCGCCTGGAAGACGCGGTGGAGTGCGAGGAGATCTTTACGACACTGATGGGCGAAGACGTGGAGGCGCGGCGCAAGTTCATCGAAGAGAACGCGCTGGACGTGCGCAACCTGGACGTCTGAGCGAGAGACAAGGGCCGCCGCCGCATGGAAGCGGGGCGGCCCGGCGCGGTTGGGGTGGAGAGGCAGGCCCGGGTCAGAAGACCCAGGCGATGCCTGCGGTGAAGACGATGTCGTGCATCAGGCCCGTGAGTTTGGAGCCGGGGGCGGCGGCAATGACGTTGTCGGTGCGGGGCCCGAGGTAATCGCGGACTTCCAGGCGGAAGAGGGCGTGCTTGCCGGCGCTGGCCTTGATGCCGGCGCCGAAGTGGCCCACCGGGAGCGTCTCGCTGGTGCGGGTGAGCGCGGCATACTGGCTGCCGGGATGAAACGCGCGCGGCTGCCCGGTGCCCTCGATGTAGCGGATGCCGCCGCCGAAGACGACGAAGGGGCGGACGGACGCCTTCTCGCTGGCGAAGTGGTACAGAATGTCGCCGGTGACCACCTGCTGGCGCGCCTTGAGCGAAGCCGACTCGCCGCCGACCTCCACTTTGGCATCGCCCCAGCGGAAGAGGTAGCGCACCTCGCCGCCCCAGCGGCCTCGGGTTTCGCCGAAGTATGCGCCCAGGACAGGGGCGTCCTTGAAGCCCACTTTGCCGGAGACGCTGCCGGATTCGACGGATACGCCGCGCTGGGCCGCGAATCCGCCGACGCCGCCGATTTCCCACTGCTGCGCGGCCGCGGCGAAGGGCAAGGCGAGCAGCAATGCGCTAGACAGAAGCTGAGTACGCATGGTGAGATCCTATCATCAGCCGAGGCCGGAAGCGCCAGCTATTTGGGCACGACGCGGACTTCCACGCTGGTCTCCGAAGTTCCCTGGCGGATGGTCAGCGGGAGGGACTGGCCGGTTTTGACCCACCATGGCACGGTGGCGTCGATGCGGTAGACGCCGATGCGGCCGGGTTCGAGGCCTGCAAAATCGACGGTGAGCGCGGTGTCGCCGATGGTGACGGAGGGTTTCAGGACGACGGCCGGGACCGGATCGGCGGGTGCGGGCACGCCGGCGCCGGGATCAGGGTAGACGCGGCCCATGCCGGTGAGGTAGATGGAGATGCGGTCGCCGGGCTGGATCGGGTTGGAGAAGGTGACCAGCTCGTTGTTGGCCTGGCGGACCAGGGTGGCGAGGCCGCGGAGCGGGCCGGCCGCGCCGTCGCGGAAGATGGCGGGCGCGGCGGGTTCGATGTTGAGCAGGTAACCCGCGCTGACGCCGCCGGCGGAGCGGACGATGAGCTGGCCGCTGGCCGCGGAAAAGGGCACGTGGACCAGAATCTCGCTGCTGCTCACGCGGCCGAGCGGGAGCGGGTTGCCGTTGAGCACGACGCAGGCCTGATCGAGCGAGGACGGCCACGGCGAGCTGCCGGACTCCGTGGCGGTAGCGAGGCCGGCGCCGCGGATCACGACGAGGCTGCCCGGACCCACTGCGGGAGTATTGTCGGCCAGGTTCAGCACCGATGCGATGGAAGGCATGGGCACCGGGGCGTCATAGGCGTAGTCGAGAATGGTGACGCCGGAGGTGGATGCCGAGACCAGTTTGCCCGGGTTGGCCACCACCGCGAGGGTGCGGGTGAAGGGCAGGACGGTCTCCCCGATGAGGTTGGTGCGCGGGGTGGTCACGGGAACCAGCGGCGACTCGACCAGCCGGGAGAAGCGGCTGGACGGGAACTGCACGACATCGATCTTCTCGATGAAGCCGGGGCCCTGGGGCGTGGCGGCGGTGCGCACGAAGAAGGATCCCGGGACGGCGCCAACGCCGGAGGGAGTGCCTTCCAGAGGCATCTTTTGCAGGGGGAACAGCGACAGGTCGAGGAGCTGATCGCGGGCTACATAGTATGAGTCGTTGAACGCTCCGACGGCGCCGCTGAGAGAGTCGAAGTCCTTTCGGCCGACCACCCAGGTGCATGCGGAGGCCTCATAGAGCATCAGCGAGCCGTTGGGCTGGGCCAGGACGGCGGTGGAGCCGGAGGGGCTGGCAGTGACAATGGAGTCTTCGCTGATGCAGTTGACATAGATGCCAAGGCGCTCGGGCGGGCTGGCGCGCCGGTTGTACAGGTCAACGCGGAGCAATTCGTGCTGCGGGGCGCCGGAGCAGGTCTGTTTGATGAAGGCCAGCCGCGCAGTGGCCCAGATTTCATTCTGAGTCACGGCGATGGAGCGGGCGTACCGGCCCGGATCAATCAGCACGGGCGGGCGCTGCTCGAAGGTGTCCAGGTCGTGGACGGTGAGGATCTGGCTGTTGTCGGCGGTGGCGACCATGTACTTGCCGTCGTTGGTGATCGCCATCTGCACGGGCGTGTTTCCGGTTCGCAGCCAGGCGACCTGCTCAAGCGTGTTGGAGTCGAACACCACGATGCGGTTGCGGTCCTGGCGCAGCACGTAGAAGCGCGGGCGGTAGGGGTCGGCGACGATGTCGACGATTTTTCCGGGGACATTGACGATGGTGCCGCGCTGATCGAAGTCGCGCGTGTTGACGAGCACGCGGAGGGGCCAGGGAATGTTGATAGCAGCGGAGGAAGTGATGGAGAGATTCACGGCGACGGTGCCTTGCTGGGAGGCGAAGGCGGCCGGATCCACTTCGACGGTGACATCCATGGGAGCGGTGCCGGAGGCCGGAAACACCCGGACGCCGCGGGTTCCGCCGGGGACCTTCACGGTGAAGTCGGCGCCCCGGCCGGAGGGATCGACGATGCGGAAGGTTTGCCTGCGGATGGAGCGGTCGCAGGAGTTGGACTGGAACAGCAGGTCCTCGCGGTCGGCCTCGATCTGGGGCAACGTGTCGAAGTCTTCGAGCGGGAGCACCAGCACGCCGCTTTCCGCCACAGCGAAGAGGTAGTTGTAATCGGAGCTGAAGACGCTGCGGCCGGCGATGGGGTTGGGGATCTGGAGAATCTTGCGGACGGCAAGATTGTCCGTATCCAGGACGTGCAGCACGGGCGGTGCGCTGGTGGCGGTGCCATCGAGGATGGGAACCTGGGCGTAGATGAGATTGCGGCGGTAGTCGTAGGCGTGGCCGCCGAGGGCGTAGGCGCCGCGGATGTTGGGAAACTGGGCGCGGAGGAAGTGGAAGCCCGTCTCAGGGTCTTCGCTGTACAGGGCCCAGCCCGCCAGATAGTTCTTGCCTTCCCGGTCGACGCTGACGACGCGCGGGCCGAGAGGAGGCTTCGATTGCGCGCCCGAGATCACGATGCTGCCGGCCTGGGGACGGTACTGCAACAGGTAGTACGGGTCGGGCTCGCTGGATTTGCAGGTGGGGGGTGTAATGTCATCGATGCGCGCGAGCACGTACACGACTTGCCCGTCGCCGGAGACCCCGACCGAGGCGCTGCTGATATCAATGGGCTTGACGCCGGGAAGGACCGGGATCTCGCAGGAGCCCAGCTTGCCAGAGACCGGCAACGGCGTCATATTGGCCGTCAGCGGATTCAGCAGGTAGAACCCAGCCTTGGTGATGACCAGAGCCTCCGAGCCGGCGGCGAAAACCACGGCAAGAACCTCCGAGGGCATCGTCATGTCGCGCCGCTGGTTGGCGTCGAGATCGAAAATGGTGAGCCCGCCGAGGAAGTGGCCCGCGACAAGGAACCGCTGGTCCTGCGACAGCGCCAGCGTGGATGGCGTTTCCGACATCGGCAGAACCGCTTTCGGGTTCAGGTCGGCCAACGAGACGACCTCGATGCGGTTCGCCGTGAAATTGGCGGCGTAAAGCACCTGGCGGCGTTCATCGAGCGCGATGTCGGAGATGGCGCCGCGCAAAGATACGAGCCTGCCGACGGTGCCGGCCATCAAGGGCACAGCCAAAGCGATCGGCAGCCAAAAGAGCGTACGTAGTCTCATCTCTTCCTCCGAGCCTCGCGAGAGGTCATTCAGTCACGGGCACAGAATAACGCATTTCCCTGCCCGCAGTACCCGGGCGTCTTACTTAGTTCCCGGCTCAGAATACCTCATTTCTCTCTAGAAAGGACCCACAAAGTGTAGACAGGTCAACAATTTTCGTACTAAATCGAAAAAGACATAACCAAAGTTAGCAGCTCGAGAACTGCCGCGCCGAAAATGAATAACTAACGATAGCATCGGACGACGCGATTGCCGATTCCGCACAGGATGACGTAAGGGATGACCCCCGCCTCGCGGGCGAAATCGGCGGCGTCGTGACGGGCCTGATTCTCTTGCCCGATCAAAGTGACCGCATCGCCCCGCCGCAACGGAGGCGCGTCCGTGACGTCCACCGTGATGACGTCCATGGAAACCGCGCCGACGATGGGAGCCAAACGCCCGGCGGCTATGACACGGCCGCGGCCGGCGAGCGTGTGGGGCACGCCGTCTGCGTAGCCGGCGGCCACGACGGCGATGCGCGAGAGCTGGGGCGCGCGCCAGCGGGCGTTGTAGCCAACGGGCGCGCCGGCAGGGATCTCCTTGAGCTCGACGATGCGCGCTTTCCAGGAGAGCGCGGGGCGGAGCTCCACCTGCAACGGCGGCGCGGCGCCGCGCGGCTCGGGCGCATAGCCGTACAGCGAGAGCCCCGCGCGCACCATCTGATGAAACGCGCGCGCGAGCCCGTAGCAGGCCGGGGCGCTGCTGGCCAAGTGAACGATGGAGGGGCGGACGCCGGCGGCGCGCAACGCTTCCAGCGCCGCTTCAAATGCGGCGAACTGTTCTTCATTCTGGCCGCACTCGAAGTCGGCAGCGGAGGCCAGATGGGACATGACGCCCTCGAGCTCGACAAAGCGCAGTCCTGCGGCCGCGCGGGCGATGGCGGCGGCGGGCGAGCGCGTGCCGAGGCGGCCCATGCCGGAGTCGAGCTTGACATGCACGGAAAGGCGGCGCCCGAGCGCGGCGGCGCGCTCTTCGAGAGCGGCCAGCGATTCGATGGAGTGGACGGCGGGCGTCAGGGAGTGTTGGACGAAAGCGTCCATCTCTTCCGGCACGAAGCCGCCCATGACGAGGATGCGGCCGCGAATGCCGGCCTGGCGGAGTTCGGCGCCCTCGGCTGCGTTGCTGACGGCGAACCACGCGGCGCCCTCGTTTTCCAGCGCGCGGGCCACGGGCGCGGCGCCGTGGCCGTAGGCGTTGGCCTTGACGACGGCGCAGACGGAGGCAGGGGCGGCGGCGCGCCGGATTTCGCGCCAGTTGGCGGCGATCTGCGCGAGGGAGATTTCAGCCCAGGTGCGCAGCGCCGGAGAGCATTCTTTCGAAGAGCCGTTCATAGGATTCCGTGACAGCCTCCCAACTGTAGCGCTGCTCGACGCGGCGCTGCGCGGCCTGTCCGATGCGGAGCCGTTCCGCTTCAGGCATGGCGAGAATTTCGCGCAGGCGCGCGGCGAGCGAGTCCTCGCCGGTGAAGGGCAGGGCCACGCCGCCGGCGACCTCGTCGTTTTCCGGCGTGGAGAGATACAGCACGGGCGCGCCTCGCCCCATGGCTTCGATGAGCGCGGGGTGGGTGCCGCCGACCTCGGTGGCGTGGATGTAGGCGAAGCAGTGGGACTGCAATTCCCGGTAGCCCCGGCCATAAATGGCGCCCGGAAAGAGAATGCGCGGGTCGCGGGTGTCCTTGAGCAGGCGGATGTAGTCCTGCGCGTAGGGCGCATCGCCGACGAGGACCAGGCGCAGATCCGTCTCGACGCGCTCGAAGGCGCGGCGGACCATCAGCGGATTGTTCTCCGGCTCGAAGCGCGTGACGTAGAGGAAGTAGCCGCCGGGCTCCAGGCCGAGTTCATCCAGCACGGCGCGCGAGGAGACTTTTCCGGTCTCGGCGCCGTAGGGAATAAAAATGGAATCAACGCCGTAATTTTCCCGGTAATAGCGCTGAATTTCGGCCGCATCGGTGACAATTCCGTCAGGGCAAAACGTGGAGAGCCCTTCGGAGACGTGATACCAGAAGCGGGCCAGCGCATTCCATTTTTTCCGCTTCCGCTCGAGTCCGTCGACGTTGAGGGCGACGCGCGCGCCGGCGCGGCGGGCGAGCGGGGTGAACAGCGCGTTGGCGGCGTTGCAGTAGAGCGCCACCTGCGGCGGATCGCGCATGAGATCGAGCGTCGACAGGAAGGTGTGGGCCACGGTTTCGAGGTATTTGTGGCGCACGGGCGGGATGTAGCGCAGGCGCACGCCGCGCCAGACGGGCTCGGGATGGGGGGCGCGGCAATAGACGGTGACATGGTGGCCGCGGCGGGCGAGGCGCGTGGAGAGCTCTTCGGCGAAGGTTTCAAAGCCGCCGTAGGCGGCCGGGATGCCGCGGGTGCCGAGGATGGCGATGCGCATGGGGCCCGTTCTTCAGTAAAGCGAAAGACGCACGGGCCCGCCAAGCCCGGAGAAGGGCCAGGGCTGATATCGGCGGTCGCGTTCAAATGCGGCGGCGAGCTGGCGGGGCGGCGGATCGAGCAGTTCCGG
>Ga0272446_1000260_pt1 | contig 84283 bp, 76 predicted proteins | sample YNPCB0061_FD_194587 | JGI IMG/M metagenome (GOLD analysis project Ga0272446, IMG submission 194587) | Hot spring microbial mat communities from Yellowstone National Park, WY, United States - YNP-CB-006-1 | ecosystem: Environmental > Aquatic > Thermal springs > Hot (42-90C) > Sediment | place... | reverse complement strand
GGTCTTCGCGCTCGGCCTACGACCCGAGCCTTCACGGTGGTGCGAAGCGGTTCCTCGCTGCCGCGTGACGCAGGGGTTGACACAGGAAGTCTCATGCCGTCGCGTCCAGCGTAGCGCGAAAGGCGATCTCCTCGTCGACGAACGCGCAGCACAGCCCGAGGCGCACGCGCCCGCATGGGTGCACCGCGCGCGCCACACACGACGACGCGGCGCGTTCATTGACTCGCGTGGAGGGCTGCCCTAGGGTCGGGCGCACATGGATCGCCTCGGCGACGATGACGACGCCCGACCGACGGTACGCCTGACGTTCGAGGGGGCGACCATCGAGGGGCGGGCGGGCGAGCCGATCGCGACGGCGCTCTTCTGCGCGGGGCGGCGCACGATCGCGCGCTCGGTGAAGTACCACCGACGGCGCGCGCCCTTCTGCTACAGCGGACACTGCGGGAGCTGCCTGGTGCGCGTCGACGGGCGGCCCAACCTGCGCGCCTGTCAGATCGCGGCGCGCGAGGGGCAGCGCGTCGAGCCGCAGAACGCCTTTCCGTCGGTGGAGGTCGACCTGCTGGCGGCGACCGACTTCTTCTTCCCGCGCCACATGGACCACCACACGATGTTCACGCGGCCGCGCCTGCTCAACGAGGCGGTCGAGCGCGTGGTGCATCGGCTCGCGGGGCTGGGGACGCTGCCGGATTTTCCGATTGACGGGAATGACGCCGCGCCGTTCGCGCCGCCGCGCGCGCGCACCGTCGGGGCGCTGGTGATCGGCGCGGGGCCGGCGGGGCTGGCGGCGGCGCGCGCGCTCGCCGAGGGGGGCGTGGAGACGCTCGTCGTCGACGAGGCGGCGGAGGCCGGCGGGTCGCTCCTCGAGACGCCGGGCGCGGGGCCCGAGGCGGCGCGGGCGGCGCGCGAGGCGGCCGAGCGCGCGGGGGCCCAGGTGATGACGCGGGCGACGGCGATCGCCTGGTACGGCGAGGATCGCGTCGCGCGCGACGCGCCGCCGGGGCTGCACGCCATCCACGAGGAGACGGGCGCGCCGGGCGCCGCCGGGCAGCTCCACCTCGTCGCCGCCGCGCGCGTGGTCTACGCGACGGGCGGCGCGCCGCGCAACGTGATCGTCCCGGGGAACGATCTGCCGGGCGTGCTGGCGGCGCGCGCCGTCGGGCGGATGCTGGTGCGCGACCGCGTGCTGCCGGGACGGCGGGTGGCGCTCGTCGAGGGCGACGGCGCCGACGCGGGCGAGCTGGCCCGCGCGCTCGAGGCCGCCGGGGCCGAGGTCACCCGCGTCGACGCGCGCCACGTCGCCGGCTTCCGCGGCCGGAGCTGGGTCGCCGCCGTCGAGGTCGATCGCGACGGCAAACGCGCCCGCGTGAAGTGCGACGCCGTCGCCGTCGCGCTCCCGCCCGCGCCGTCGAGCGAGCTGGCGCGCGAGCACGGCTGCGCGGTCCGCTTCGCGCGCGAGGCCGGCGGCTTCGCCGTCACCGTCGACGACCGCGGCGCCACCGCGCTGCCCCACGTCTGGGCCTGCGGCGACGTCACCGGCGCGCGCGGCCCCGCCGCCGCCGCCCACCACGGCGCCCTCGTCGGCGCCCAGGCGGTGCAGGGATGACGACGAACGCTGCACGACCGACGGCGCGCGCGGAAATCCGGCGCGTCACTGCCGACACGATCGGACACGAGCCCACGAGGACGACGGCCCTCGCACGGATGACGGCGCGCGCGGAAATCCGGCGCGTCACTGCCGACACGATCGGACACGAGCCCCCGAGGAGAGCGCCGGATCCCGCGCGCGCCGTGGGGGTTCGGGGGCGGGGCCCCCGACGACCATGACGCAAAAGGCCTTCGTCTGTCGCTGCGAGGACGTCACCCTCGACGAGGTCGAGGAGGTGCTGGCCCTCGGCTTCGCCTCCGTCGAGGAGGTCAAGCGCATGACCGGCCTCGGCACCGGCCCGTGCCAGGGCAAGGAGTGCATGGTCGCCTGCGCCCTCCTCTGCGCCGATCGCGCGGGCACCGTCGACGTCGCACCCTTCACCGCGCGCCCGCCCTGGTCGCCGACGCCGCTCGGCGCCTTCGTCGGCGGCGCCCTCGAGCCCGAGGAAGACGACGATGAAGGCTGACACGCGGAACGACCGTCGCGCGCGCCCGCTCCCCGCGCGCGCCGAGGTCGTCATCATCGGCGGCGGCGTCCTCGGGCTCGGCATCGCCTACCAGCTCGCGCGCCGCGGCCTCACCGACGTCGTCGTCCTCGAGCGCGGCTACCTCGCCGAGGGCGCCTCCGGCCGCAACGGCGGCGGCGTGCGGATGCAGTGGTCGACGGAGACCAACATCCGCCTCATGCAGGAGTCGATCGCGCTCTGCGCCCGCTTCGCGCAGGAGATCGGCATCAACATCTGGTTCCGCCAGGGCGGCTACCTCTTCCTCGCGCGCAGCGACGGCGAGCGCGAAAAAATGGAGCGCAACGTCGCGCTCCAGAACCGCTGCGGCGTGCCGACGCGCATGCTCTCCCCCGAGGAGGCGCGCGACCTCGTCCCCGAGCTCGACGTGCGCGGCATCGTCTGCGCCGCCTACAACCCGAAGGACGGCGTGCTCTTCCCCTGGCCCTTCCTGTGGGGCTACGCCGAGCGCGCCGAGGCGCTGGGGGCGCAGGTCCATCTCTACACGAACGTCGAGCGCATCGACGTCGAGCCGGGCGGCGCCGGATTTACTGTCTACTCGAATCGCGGGACGATCCGCGCGCGCCGCCTCATCAACGCCGCCGGCGCCTGGTCCCCCGCCGTCGCGCGCCTCGTCGGCCTCGAGCTGCCGAACCGGCCGCACCGTCACGAGATCTGCTCGACCGAGCCGCTCAAGCCCTTCCTGACGCCGATGGTGTCGCTGCTCTCGTCGGGGCTCTACTTCTCGCAGTCGATGCGCGGCGAGATCGTCACCGGCATCACCGTCCCCGACCACGACGACGGCAGCGTGAAGCTGGGCTCGCGCCTCCGCTTCCTGCGCACGCTGGCGCGCGACCTCGTGCCGCTCGTGCCGCGCCTCCGCGACGTGAAGGTCCTGCGCCAGTGGGCCGGCCCCTACGACGTCAGCCCCGACGGGCGCCCCATCCTCGGCGAGCCGCCCGGCCTGCCCAACTACTTCCTCGCCTGCGGCTTCGTCGGGCACGGCTTCATGATGGCGCCCATCATGGCCAAGCTCTACGCCGAGTGGCTGACCGGCGGCGACAAGCACCCGGTCTTCGACGAGTGCCGCCTCTCCCGGTTCGCCGAAGGAAACATTCAGCGGGAGGACATGATCCTCGGCTGAGGCCGCGCTATGCTGCGCCGCGTGAAACTGGACCAGACGATTGGCTTCCTGGGCACCGGCAACATGGCCGAGGCCCTCATCAAGGGCCTCATCAAGGCGGGCGTCGCGCCGACGCAGGTGTGGGGCTCGGACCCGCGCCGCGAGCGGTGCAAGCACCTGACCGACACCTACGGCATCCACACGACGACGCACAACGAGGACGTCGTGCGCCACGCCTCGATCGTCGTCCTTTCTGTCAAGCCGCAAATCCTCCCCGGCGTCGCGCGCGAGGTCTCGCCGCACCTCAAGCCGAACGCGCTGGTGATCTCCGTCGCCGCCGGCATCCCGCTCGACACGCTCGAGGGGCTGCTCCCGTCGGGGACGCGGGTGGTGCGCACGATGCCGAACACCCCGGCGCTGGTCGGCGCGGGCGCGACCGCCATCGCCGCCGGCGGCCACGCCACCGAGGCCGACCTCGAGATCGCCAAGCGCATCTTCGACGCCGTCGGAAAGACCGTGATCCTCGACGAGGAGCAGCTCGACGCGGTGACCGGCCTCTCGGGATCGGGGCCGGCCTACGTGTTCCTGATCATCGAGGCGCTCTCGGACGCGGGCGTGAAGATGGGCCTGTCGCGCTACAACGCGCTCGCGCTGGCGGCGCAGACGGTGCTCGGCTCGGCGCAGCTCCTCCTCGAGACCAACGAGCACCCGGGGCGCCTGAAGGACATGGTGACCTCGCCGGGCGGGACGGCCATCGCCGGCATCGCCACCCTCGAGGCGGGCGGGCTGCGCACGACGCTGATCAACGCCGTCGAGGCCGCCACCCAGCGCTCGAAGGCGCTCGGCGCCGAGGCGCGGGCGAAGCGCGGGTGACGGTGACCGTTGGCCCTCCGCACCGACGGGAGCGCAATCGTGCTTGACATCAAAGTCGTGCCGCGCGCCTCGCGCGATCGGCTCGGCCCGTGGATGGAGGGCGACGTCCTCAAGGTGCAGCTCACCGCCCCGCCCGTCGACGGCGCGGCGAACGAGGCGCTGCGCGCGTTCGTCGCCAAGGCGGTCGGCGTGGGACGCGCCGCCGTCTCCATCGTGCGCGGCGAGACCAGCCGCCAGAAGACCGTCCGCATCGAAGGCGTCGCCGAGGCAACCCTGCGCGCCGTCGTAGACGCCCAAGGATGAAGATGACACTCCGCTCGTGCCGCTCAGCTCTGTTCGCCGCTACGCTCGCCCTCACCGCCGTCGCCGCCGCGGGCTGCGGCGGGCGCAAGGGCACCATCACCCTCGACATCATCACCTCGCCGGCCGACGACCCCTTCGCTAGCGCCGCCAGCGTCCGCATCACCGTCGGTGACGGGATGGGCGAGAAGGTCACGAAGACGGTCCCGGTGATGAACGGCCGCTTCGACCTGAGCTTCGACCAGAAGCCGCAGAAGGACACGGCGCCGATCCTCGTCGAGGCGCTCGACTCGAGCGGCGCGACGATCGCCTGGGGGCGCACCCCCAACGTGGTGCTGCAGCCGACCAACGACCCGCCGGTCTCCGTCTATGTCGGGCGCCCCAACCGCATCGCGCCGTCGCGGGCCAGCCTGCCGACGGCGCGGCGGGGCGTGGCCTCGGCGAACGTCACCGGGCTCGGCGTCGTCTACGTCGGCGGCGTCGAGGACAACGGCGTCCCGACGGCGAAGACCGCGCTCTACTCGGTGTTCACGCACGCCATCATCGAGACGGCGGCGCTCAATCGCGGGCGCGCCTGGGCCAACGCCGCTGGGACGACCGGCGTGCGCGCGGTGGTCTTCGGCGGCGCCACCACGAGCGACGACGGCGGGCCGATCAACACCACCGAGATCTTCGATCCGTCGCAGAGCTTCGGGACCTGGGCGCCGCTCGCCGGGGACGCCGTCGAGGCGCGCTCGCACGCGACGGCGAGCGTCCACCCGTCGGGGGCGCTCTTGATCTCGGGCGGCATCATCGAGGGCGGGATGCGGCTGCAGTCGGCGGCGCTCTTGTCGACGGACTCGTCGCCGAAGGTGACGGCGCTGCCGGGGTCGATGGTGGCGGCGCGCGCGCGGCACTGCGCGGCGGCGGCCAGCTACCCCGACGGCGAAGGCGCGCTGCTGTTCGGCGGGCTCGGGCCGGTGGGTGGGCCCGTCGCCGAGCGGCTCGTCGGGCAGACCTTCTTCGCCTATGACGGCGGCGGCTTCATCGGCGTGCAGAGCCGCGACAACGCGACCTGCACGCGGCTGCCCGACGGGCGCGTGCTGATCCTCGGCGGCCTCGAGGGGGGCGGGCCGGCGGTGAAGACGGGGCTCCTCGTGACGCCGGGGCAGACGGCGCAGGTGACGCCGATCCCCGACGCGCTGTCGGTCGCGCGCGAGGGGCACACGGCGACGATCGTCGGGTCGCTGCTCCTCGTGTGCGGCGGCGCCAACGAGACGGGCGCGCTGCAGGCGAGCTGCGATCGCATCGACCTCGCCACCGCGGCGCGCGTCGACACCATCACGCTCAACGCCGGGCGGCGCGACCACAACGCCGACGTCGCCGAGACCGGGACCCTGCTCATCACCGGCGGCGTCCTCGACGGCGGGGCGGCGACGGCGTCGATCGAGATGTATACGCCCCCGCTCTAGCGGGTTCGGGGGGGCGGTCACGGGAAGGGACCGCGACCGAGACCGCGCCGTGCCGTGCGTGGGCGAACGTTTGCGCTTGACAGAAAGTGGTTGGGCGCGAACGGTGCCAGCGGGTTCGGGTGGTCAATCGGGTTCGAGCGCCAGCGTTTCTGCTAGACGGATACGACGGCGCGGATGGGGTGGTTGGGGCGCAGGGTCACCGACGGGAGGAGGCCGGGGTCGCGCTGGGGCGGGAGGGTGAGGTGGGCGCGCTGGAGGATGGTGGCGAGCGCGAGGACGGACTCCATCTTCGCGAAGGCGTTGCCGATGCAGACGCGGGGGCCGCCGCCGAAGGGGAAGTAGGCGAAGCGCGGAAGCGAGCGCGCCAGCTCGCCGCTCTCCCAGCGCTCGGGGCGGAACGCCTCCGGCGACGGGAAATGCGTCGGGTCGCGGTGCACGACGTAGGTCGAGATGAACAGCTGCGCGCCGCGCGCGAGGCGAAAGCCCCCCACCTCGACGTCCTCGAGCGCCTCGCGCCCGAGCATCCACGCCGGCGGGTAGAGGCGCATCGACTCCTGGATGACCGAGTCGGTGACCCGCAGGCGCGCGAGATCCTCGACGGTGGCGTCGCGCCCGCCGAGGACCGCGTCGAGCTCGGCGCGCAGGCGGCGCTCGACCTCGGGGTGGCGCCCGATCAGCCACAGCGCCCAGGTCAGCGTGAGCGCCGTCGTCTCGTGACCGGCGAGGAAGAGCGTGACCACCTCGTCGCGGAGCTGCCGCTCGTCCATCGCCCGCCCCTCCTCGTCGCGCGCCGACAGCAGCATCGACAGGAGGTCGGCCCGCGCCGCCGTCGCCTCGTCCCCGTCGGTGCGCCGCGCCGCGATGAGGCGATAGATGACCTCGTCGATGGCGCGCACCGCGCGCTTGAAGCGCCGCACGCCGGGCGACGGCACGGACAGCGGCATCGGGTACCCCGAGCCGGCGACGCCGAGGTAGTAGTCCATCACGTCGTCGAGCGCGTGCCCGACCACCTCCGCCTGCGACGACACGTCGGCCCCGAACAGCGTCTCGGCGACGATCGCCAGCGTGATGGCCATCATCTCGCGGCCGACGTCGAGCTCGCTGCCGACACGCCACCCGTCGACGCGCGCGCGCGTCAGGCGCACCATCGCCTCGGCGTAGCCGACCAGCCGCCTGTGGTGGAACGCCGGCTGCGCGAGCCCGCGCTGCCGGCGCCAGAAGCTGCCCTCGCTCGTGAGGAGGCCGCTGCCGGTGACCCGCGACAGCGTCCGCGTCGAGATGTCCTTCCGGAAGGACGCGTGGCGCTTGAGGAGCACCGTCTCGATCGCCTCCGGCGACGAGAGCAGATAGACCGCGCCGATGAACGGCAGCTTGAGCGCGACCACGCCGCCGAGGTCGCGCGCGGCCATCATCGTGGCGAACGGGTCGCGCGCAAAATCGATGGCGTTGCCGACGAGCGGCAGGCCGCGCAGGACCGGCGGTGTGGTGGGCGTGGCGGAGGTGGCGTGCATCATCGGGCTCCCTTGGTTGCGAGGCGGCGCACCGCCGCGACCAGCGCGCGCACGTGCTCCGCGAGCGTGGCGTCGTCGAGCGCCGCGCCGTAGGTGTCATCGAGATAGAGATCGGCCGCGTTGAGGATTCCGTCGACGATGCGCACCAGCAGCGCGTCCGGCAGCGGCGTGGTCACCGCGCGCACCCGACGCCCGACGGCGACCACCTCGGCGAGCCAGGAGTGGCTCGTCGCCTGGAGGTTCAGCATCGTCGCCGTCGCGGCCTCGGGGGCCGGCATGCCGCGGACGATCGCGCGCATCAGCGTCGCCGCGTCGCGGTGGGCGCGGTCGAACTCGAGCGAGCGGCGCCACTGCGTCTCGATCACCGACCAGAATCGCGCCGGCGTCCGCACCTCGGCCATCGCCGCCCCCGCCGGCCCGAGGTTGGCGAAGACGCGCGCGGCGGCGTCCTCGAGGACCTTGACGAACAGGTCCTCTTTGTTGTCTAGCGCGTAATACGCGGCGCCCTTGGAGATGCCGGCGCGCTCGAGGATGCGATTGTAGGAGGCGCCGCGGAAGCCGTCGCGCGCGAACTCGGCCGCGGCGACGTCGAGGAGCCGCCGCCGCTCCGCCTCGGGGAGGCGGTGAAACCGAAGCTGTTGCGCGCGCGCCATGCCGCTGTTCCTCGTCGAGACCGTTCGGTTAGACCGATCGGTCTATACGGCACGAAGCGACAGGTGTCAACCGCTCCCCGCACGCGGCACGGCTAGGTCGGGCGGCGCGTGCGCGCGTGGTACGCGAGCGTGATGCCGAGGTAGTAGAGCCCGCCGGCGGCGAGGCACTCGGGCAGCCGCCGCGCGAGGCCGAGGCCGTAGATGGCGGCCACGCAGATCGCCAGCAGCACGTCGGTGACGCGGCTGAAGGTCCGGCCCAGCTTGGGCAGCCGGATCGGCGACAGCATCCCGGCGACGCCGAGCGGCAGGATCCACGGGAACCAGGCGAGCACCCCGTCGGTGCGCAGCCCGCCGAGCGGCCGCCAGGGATCGAGCCGCTCGGGCGCGACCCACGCCGGGTCGGCGTACTTCAAGACCACCAGGAACAGCGACAGCAGCAGCCCGGCGGTCATCGTCGTGGTGATGCCGAGGTAGTGGCGCGACGGCGCCTCGCCCGCGCGCATCGCCGTCTCGGTGCGCACGTTGAACCGCGCCAGGCGCAGCGCGCACCCCAGCGTGTGGAGCGCGCACAGCCCGCGCAGCCCGACGAGCGCCCAGCCATCCGCCCAGCCGAGCTGCGGCCGGCTCGCGAAGAAGCCGTAGACGATCGCCGACGGCGCCACGCCGAACGACACCAGATCGGCGAGCGAGTCGAGCTGCACCCCGAACGCCGACGTCGCCTTCAGCCGCGTCGCCAAGAAGCCGTCGAGCTTGTCGGTGAGCAGCACGATCAGCGCCAGCCAGGCGGCGTCGACGGTGCGCCTGGCGATCGCCGCCTGCGTCGCGAGCGCCGCGACGACGATGCTGGCGGAGGTGACGGCGTTGGGGAGCGCGTAGCGCCACCAGGCGACTCTGGGCGCGAGCGCGGGAGGCGAAGGCGAGCTCACGTCACGTTCCGGAGCGGTCGCGACCCATGAGCTTCGAGTACAGGAGCTGCCCGAGGCTGTCGATCATCAGCTTCTCGACGGCGGACTCGAGGTGCGTGCGCTGCTCGGCGGAGTCGTAGATGAAGCGGATGCCCATCCCCGGCTCGTGATCCTCGGGGACGCCCGGCGGCGACGGCTCGCCCTCGCGCTTGACCCACTTCACCTCGCCGCGAATGGCGATCGGCTCCTTCAGCTTGGGCACCGTCAGCTGAAAAAGAAAAATCGTCCCCACGTCGAGCGGCTTCTTCGTCCGGATGAAGGTGCCGCCCTTGCAGATGTTCTTCGTGTAGTCGGCGAAGAAGGTGTTGAGCTTCTTGTATTCGACCTTGAGCTCGATGGGCACGCGCAGCGCCTCTCGTCGCTCGTCGTCTTGAGTCATGCGGCCTTCGACGGTATGCCATCCTCACCACCCGGTCAATGCGACGTCTCGCCCTCCTCCGTCGGCCACCGCTCGTGTGGGCGCTCCTCCTCGGGGCGCTCGCCGCCGCGCTCGCGTTCGCGACGCCGCTGCCGCTCCTCGGCGTCCTCGGCTACGAGCCGGCGCTGGTCCTCTCGCTGCCGGCGGCGCTCGCGGGCCTGCACCTGGGCGCGTGGGCCGTCGGGCGCGCGCGCTCGGGGCCGCGCTCGTCGCTGGACGCGGCCGACGCCTGGCCGCTCGAGACGACCTTCGCCCTGTGGCGCGCCGCCTGGGGGCGGGCGCTCGGCGCCGTCGCCGTCGCTGGCGCGCTGCTGCTCGCGAACGCGCTCCGGGTGCGCAACTGCGATCCGTGGGGCGGGCTCCTCTGGCTGGCGCTCCTGCCGGGGACGACCGCGGGGGTCGGCGCGGCGACGGGCGTCGTGCTCGGGCTCCTCGTCGGGGGGCGGCCGCGGCGCGCGGTGGTGCTGGGCGTCGCGGTGGTGCTGGCGTCGGTGGCGCACGCGGTCTGGCGCTTCTACGCGACGCCGGCGATCTTCGCGCACGATCCCTTCGGGGGCTACTTCGCGGGCGCGCTCTACGACGAGGACGTCGCCATCCCGGCGGCGCTCTGGTGGGCGCGCGCGCTGTACCTCGGGGGCGCGGCGGCGGCGATCGGGGTGGCCGGCCTGATCCTCGACGGAAAGAGGCTGCGGTTGCGGGCGCAGGCGGCGCGCGGCGGGCGCGGGCGGATCGCGCTCCTCGCCGTCGCGCTCGTCGCGGGGACGGCGGTGCTGGCGTCGCGGCGGGCGGCGCTCGGCATCGCGCTCGACGCCGGCGACGTCGCGCGGACGCTCGGCGCCGAGCGGCGCACGACGCACTTCGTCCTGCACTATTCGCCGACGGGGCCGTTCGCGCGCGACCTCGAGCTGCACGCGCTCGACGCGGAGTACCGCTGGGAGCGGCTGCGCGCGCTGCTCGGCGTCGAGCCCGAGGCGCCGGTGCACGCCTTCCTCTTCGACAGCCCGGCGCAGAAGCGCGCGCTCATGGGCGCGGGCGCGACCTACATCGCCAAGCCGTGGCGACGGGAGATCTACCTGCAGGACGCGGGCTGGCCGCACGACGTCCTCCAGCACGAGCTGGCGCACGTCTTCGCCGGGCAGTGGGGCGATCCGATCTTCAAGGCGGCGCGGCGCGGGGTGGCGATGAACGTCGGGCTCATCGAGGGCGTGGCCGTCGCCGCCGACTGGCCGGCCTCGCCGCTGACGCCGCACGAGACGGTGAAGGCGCTGCGCCAGGCGGGGATCGCGCCGCGCCTCGCGCGCGTCCTCGGGCTCGGCTTCTTCGGGCTGAACGCGGGGCAGGCCTACACGACCGCGGGGTCGTTCTGCCGTTATTTGCTAGACACGTATGGCGCCGCCAAGCTGGGGGCGGTCTACCATGTGGCCGGGGCGCCGGAGTCGTGGCGCGCGGTCTACGGCAAAGACCTCGCGGCGCTCGAGCGCGACTGGCTGGCGTTCCTCGACGGGGAGGCGGTGGTCGTCCCGGCGCGCGAGGCGGCGCTGGTGAAGGAGCGGCTGTCGCGCCCGCCGATCTTCCGGCGGAGCTGCGCGCACGAGCTGGCGCTGCGGCGCGCCGAGGCGGGGCGGCGCGCGGCGGCCGGCGATCACGCGGGCGGTCTGCGCCTGCGCGAGGAGGCCTGCGTCGAGGATCCCGACGATCCCGATCTGCTGCTCGACGTCGCCCACGCCGCCCTGGCGGCCGGCCCGTCGCAGGCGGCCGCCGCGCGCACCGCCGCCGAGCGCCTCCTCGGCCACCCCAAGGCGGGCCCCGCCCACCGCGCGCGGGCGCAGCTGGTCCTCGGGGATCTGGCCTTCGCCGCGCTAGACAGAAAATCGGCCGACGCCGCCTACGCCGCCGCGCTGGCGCTGCCGCTCGACAACGGCTCGGCGCGACTGGCCACCGCCAAGCGCCTCGCGCTCGCCGCCCCCGACGGCGAGTACGGCGACGGGTTGCGCCGCTTCTTCGCCCCGCGCCCCGCCTCGCCCCCGGCGCCGCCGCACGATCCCGGGCTCGATCTCCTGCTCCTCGAGCGGCTGACGCGCGTCGCGCCGGCGCGGGCGCTCCCCCACTACCTCCTCGGGCGCCAGCTCGTCGATCGGCGCAGCGACGCGGACGGGGCCCGCGCGCTCGACGCGGCGCTCGCCCCGACGGTCACCGAGCCGCTCCCCGACGCCCGCTTCGTCGTCGAGGCGCTGCGGCTCCTCGGCATCGCCCGCTTCCGCGCCGGCGACCTCGACGGCGCCGACGCCGCCTTCCGCCGCCTCGCCGCGACGCCCGACGTCGACGGCAACCCCTCGAGCGACAACCGCCTCGAGGGAGAGGACTGGCGCGGGCGGGTCGCCTTCCGCCGCGCCCACCCCACCGCCACGGCGCCTTCTGTGCAATAGTTCGCCGCGACGACCGTGCTGCACCCCCACCCCCACGCGCCGCTCCGCTTCGGCGTCATCGTGAACCCCAACGCCTTCGGCGTGCGCCGTCGTCGCGGGATCGCCGGCGAGCTGCGCGCGATCGTCGGGGAGCGCGGCGAGGTGGTCGAGACGCGCGGCGAGGAGGACCTCGCCGAGGCGGCGGCGCGCTTCGTCCGCGCCGGGGTCAACGTGGTGGCGACCTGCGGCGGCGACGGCACCAACCTCACGACGCTGACGGCGCTGGTGCGCGCCTACGGCCCCGAGCGGCTGCCGCGGTTCGCGCTGCTCCGCGGCGGCACCGTGAACACCGTCGCGGCGAACCTCGGCGTGCGCGGCGATCCCCCGGCCGTCCTCGGCGCGGTGCTGCGCCGCCTCGACTCGGGCACCGAGATCGTCCGGCGCCAGGACCTGCTCGTCGTCAACGGGATGGTGGGCTTCCTCTTCGCCGCCGGGATGGGCACGCGCTTCCTCGAGGCCTACTACGGCGGGCTCGGCCCCGGGCTCGGCTGGGCGGGCCTCCTGGCGGCGCGCACCGTCGCCAGCTCGCTGGTCGTCGGGCCCTTCGCGCGGCGGCTCTTCGCGCCCGTCGAGCTGGCGCTCGAGCTCGACGGCGAGCGCGCGCCGCGGGAGATGAGCGCGCCCAAGTTCATCATCGCCTCGACGGTGCCGGACGTCGGCCTGGGCATGCGCGTGGCCTGGCGCGCGGGCTCGGAGCCGGGGCGCTTCCACGTCGTCGCGAGCGGCCTGTCGACGGTGGAGATGGCGATGCAGATCCAGCGCGTGCGCCACGGCCAGCCGCTCGACGGCGCGCCGCACCTCGACGAGATGGCCTCGCACGCGCGGCTGACCTTCGCCTCGACAGAGACCTTCACGCTCGACGGCGAGCTCTTCCGCGCGCGCACCGTCGAGATCGCCTGCGGGCCTGCGCTCGAGGTGCTGGTCCCCTGACGGCGGCGCCGGCGCTCCTCGTCGCCGCGCTGCTCACGACGAAGGCGTCGTCGTTCGTCGCCGTCCGCGGCGCCGATTTCGTGCTTGACGGAAAGCACTGGGCCTTCGTCGGCGCCAACCTCGAGGTCATGCACGGCGCCGACAACCGCGCGCGCGCCGAGGAGACCCTCGACGCCGCCGCGAAGGACGGGCTCACCGTCGGCCGGGTCTGGGCCCTCGGCGAGGGGCCGCCCGACGCGCCCGAGCACGATCGCGCGCACACGCTCTTCCGCGCCGGTCCCGACGGCTGGCTCGACGGCGGCCCGGCACAGCTCGACCGCGTCGTCGCCGCCGCCCGCGCGCGCGGCCTGCGCCTCGTCGTCGTGCTCGCCAACCAGTGGGGCGACTACGGCGGCGTGCCGATGATGCTGCGCTGGGCGGGGCTCGATCCGCGCGACACCGATCGCTTCTGGACCGACGCCCAGGCGCGCGCCCTCTACCGCGCGCACGTCGAGCGGCTGCTCGGGCGCACCAACCCGCTCACCGGCGTCCGCTACGCCGACGACCCGACGATCCTCGCCTGGGAGCTGATCAACGAGTCGCACGTCTCGAGCGACGACGGGGCGCGGGCGCGCCTCGCCTGGATCCGCGAGATGGCCGCGCTGGTCCACGCGCGCGCGCCGCGGCAGCTGGTGTCGGCGGGCGTGTGGGGGTACGGCACGCGGCGCGAGCGCGCGTGGTGGCTCGAGGCCTGCCGCTTGCGCGAGGTCGACTACTGCGACAGCCACCTCTACCCCGAGGGCACCGACGCCGTCGCCGACGCCGCGCGCCTCGACGCCTACGTCGACGATCGGGCGCAGCTCGCGCGGTTCGTGGCGCGCAAGCCGCTCGTCGTCGGGGAGTTCGGCTTCCAGACCTGGAGCGTGGCGGCGCCCTTCCTCGGTCAGCCGCGCGCGGCGTGGTTCCGGCGGCTGCTGGCGCGGGTCGCCCGCGACGGGGCGGGCGGCGCGCTCGCCTGGATCCTGCAGCCGTGGGGCGGCAAGGAGCGCGACTTCGGCATCTACGTCGATCGCGACGTCACCGACGACGTGCGCGCGGCGCTGCGCGAGGCCGCCCGCGTCGCCGCCGATCGGCCGCCGCGCGTCGACAACCCCGCGCTGGGCGCCCGCCGCGGCGCCGCCCCGCTCTACGATCCCTACGTCACCGTCGAGCAGCCGTCGGCGCCGGCCGCCTTCGCGCACGACGGCGACGCGCTCGCCGCGCGGCTCGATCCGACCGCCTTCCGCCGCGCCCGCTTCGAGCGCGCCGGCGCCTACCGCCCGCCCGACGGCGCGCGCCCCCACGCCTACGGCGACGGCGACGGGCGGCTGGTGTACGAGGTGGCGCGCCCCCCGGCCGATTTTCTGTCAATCAGCGCCGTCGCGCTGCGCGCGCGCCTCTCGGCCGAGGTCCCCGGCGTCGCGCCGCCCGGCGATCGCCGCCGCTCGCGGGTGGTGGTGCGCCTGGCCGGCGTCGAGCTCGGCGCGATCGAGGTCGCCCCCGACGACGGCGACGGCCGCGTCGAGGAGCTCCGCCTGACCGACCGCGCGCGCCTCGGTCGCCTCGCCGCCCGCCTGCGCGCCCCCGGCCCGCACGCGCTCGAGCTCGTCGTCCCGCCCGGCCCCGCGCAGCACGGCCTCTGCGTCTACGGCGCCGCCCCCAGCGACGGCGAGCCGCGCACGATCGAGCTCGTCCTCACATCCCGCCGATGATCAGCCAGCGGTTCCCGTCGTTCTCGAGTTCGATGCGCTTGTCGTTCTGTTTGCGCTCCCAGCGATCGCCCATCTCCGTCGCCAGCTGGAAGCTCGCGTCGTAGCGGATGTCGACGCGGGCGCGCTTCCCCTCGATCTCGACCTTGCGGTACTCGATGTTGTAGCGGAGCGCGCGCAGGGCGCCGAGGCGTCGGGCGATGACCGTCTTCAACCCCTCGTAGCCGTAGTCGTCGTCGGCCTTCGGCGTGCCCGAGTCCTCGAAGTAGGAGGGGTGGGCCATCGCCAGCAGCGTCGGGGCGTCACGCTCCTCCATCGCGCGGCGGTACTTCTCGCAGACGTCGACGATCTCGCGGTTGGCCTTGGTGTCGATGACCTTCGTCCCCGGGATGACGGCGTAGGTGGCGCAGCCCGAGGCGGCTGCGAGGGACGAGGCGGCGACGACAGAGAGGACAAATCGGGTCATGAGGGGTGTGGCTCCATTCGCGAAACGCCCGGCGGGACACCTTATTCCAGATCGCCGCGGAGCGCCAAAACACCGGAAACATGCGCGATTCATGCACGCGTGCTATACGACCAACCGCGGAGGCTGGGATGACGTCGTCCGATCGGCGAACCCGCGCGTTCCCCCGATACGAGGTGAGCGCGACGGTGGATTACACCGGGAGCGAGGTGGTCCTCTACCACCAAATCCAGAACATCTCGCTCGGCGGGATCTGCATCTCGGCGCCTGCCGTCGAGCCGATCGGGTCGCAGGTCGATCTGGTGATCAACTTCCCGGATCTAAAGACCAGCCTGTCGATGCGCGGCGAGGTGGTGTGGGCCAACCGCGACCCGCCGATGGACATGGGGATCCGCTTCCTCGATCTCGACGAGCAGAAGCGCGAGACCCTGCGGCAGTACGTGAACGCGGTCAAGAAGGCGGTGTAGCGCCGACCGCGTCGAGGGCGGCGCGGAGGGCGGCCGCGAGGCGCGGCTGCTCGGGCGCGTCGACGAGCCCCACGCGCACGCAGCCGGGCAGGCCGAAGCTGGCGCAGTCGCGCAGGCGGACCCCGCGCGCGGCCGCGGCGGCGACGACGGCGGAGGCGCTGTCGGGCGATATTCGATAGACAGTAAAGGTGAGCGCGGCGGCGCGCGGCGAGAGGCGCGGGTCGTCGACGAGGGCGCGCTGGGCGGCGGCGAGCGCGGCCAGTCGGGCGCGGCGCGCGGGGAGCTCGGCGGCCAGCGTCTCGATGGCGACGAGGCCGGCGGCCTGCGCGGGCGCCGAGACGTTCCACGGCGGGAGCGCGGCGCGCACCGCGTGGGCGACGGGCGGCGCGGCGAGGAGCGCGCCGAGGCGCAGGCCGGCGAGGCCGAGGATCTTGGTGTCGGAGCGCAGGATGGCGACGTTCTCCGACGGGCGGAGCGGCGCGAGGTCGAGGGCGACCGGCTGGTAGGCCTCGTCGACGACGAAGAGCGTCCGCGGGTGGGCGGCGGCGAGCGCGGCCAGCGCGGCGGGCGCGGGCGCGACGAGCGTGGGGCTGCCGGGGCGCGCGAGGAACACCAGCGCGACCTCGCCACCGTCGAGCGCGCGGGCGAGCGGCGCGCCGTCCCAGGCGAAGGCGCCGTCGGCCTCGCGCGCGGTCCAGGCGACGTCGACGGTGGCGCCGCTGGCGCGCGCGGCCTGCGCGTACTCGCCGAACGCCGGCGCGGCGACGACGACGCGGCGGCCCGGCCCGCCGTACGCGCGGGCGAGCGCCCAGATGAGCTCGACCGAGCCGGCGCCGACGGCGACCGCGTCGGGCGCGAGCCCGGCGACGCGCGCGTAGGCGGCGCGGAGCGGCGCGGCGTCGACGGGCGGGTAGCGATCGAGCGGCGCGGCGCGCGCGGCGGCGACGACGGCGTCGGGCGGCGCGAGCGGCGAGAGCGCCGTCGAGGCGTCGAGCTCGCCGGGGGCGGCGCCACCGCCATGCACCGCCGGGGCGAGCGCCTCGAGCTCGGGCCGTGGGCGGGGGCCGCTCATCGCACCCCCAGCGCGACGCGCGCCGCCGCCACCGCGCCCGCCAGCGCGAGCGCGAGCGCCCCGACGACACCGAGGAGGATGACCGAACGGCGGATGTCCCCCGCGACGGGCGCGCGGCCGCCGCGGCCGAGGACGTAGTGATCGACCTTCTCGAGCTCGAGGCCGAGCGCGCCCGCCATCGCCGCCATCGGCCACCCGGCGTTGGGGCTGGCGGTCACGCCGCGGTCGCGCCAGCCCACGCGCAGCGCGCCCGCCCCGTCGCTGTCGACGAAGGGGCGCGCGACGAAGGCCGCGATCGCCACGAGCAGCGCCGCCACGCGCGCCGGCACCAGGTTGAGCGCGTCGTCGAGCCGCGCGCCCGCCTTGCCCACCCACTCGGTCTCGCCGCGATAGCCGATCAGCGAGTCGAGCGTGTTCGCCGCGCGATAGGCCAGCGCCGCCGGCACGCCCCCGACGGCGAAGAAGAGCAGCGGCGCCACCCACGAGTCGCTCGCGTTCTCGGCGACGGACTCGATGGCCGCGGCGCGCAGGAGCGGCGGCGGCAGGCGCGAGGTGTCGCGCGAGACCAGCGAGCGGAGCGCCGCGCGCGCCTCGTCGAGCCCGCTCGCCAGCGCGCGCTCGACGGCGAGGGCGCAGCCACCGAGCATCCGGAGCGACGAGCTCCCCTTGAGGAGGTAGACCTCGACGACGATGCGCGTGACCGGCTGCGCGGCGAGCGCGCGCACCACGAGCCAGGCGAGCGCGAACACCACCGTCGGGCCGGCCACCGCCAGCGCCAGCCCCGCGACGAACGCGCGCCCCGCCGGCCGCCGCGGCGCGCGCCGCGCCAGCGCCCGCTGCGCCGTCCCGATCCAGACCACCGGGTGCAGCGGCACCGGCGGCTCCCCGAGGAGGAGATCGGTCGCCGCCGTCAGCGCCAGCACGACCAGCGCCTCCATCGTCGGCGTCACGCGCGCTGCTCCGCGAGCCACGCGGCGATCGCCGCCCCGCTCGCCTCCTCGACGGCAGCGCCGATGGCCGCGCCGAGCGCGGTGTGCTTGCCGACCCACGCCGCCTCGGGGCCGCCCTCCTCGCGCGCCGCCACCACCACGCAGTCGGTGCCGGTCCCCGTCGACGGGCGCCCGGTGCGCCGGCTGGGGACGCGCGCCGCCAGCAGCGCCGCCGTGCGCGCCTCGGTCGCCAGCGCCACCGCCTCGACGAGCGCGCCCTCGCCGAGCGGCCGCCCGACCTCGACGAGCAGGTTGATGGTCCCCACGCGCTCGTCGAGCGGCCCCGGGGGATCGCCGGCCGCCAGCGCGTTGCCGAGGCCACAGGTGACGACCACGCGCACGAGCCCCTCGCCACCGACGGCCTCGGCGCGCCGCTCGACGAAGCGCGCGACGGTCCGCCCGGTCATCAGCCCCACCGTCCCGGCGCGCGGCACGTCGGCCGCCGCCAGCGCCTCGTCGAAGAGGTCGACGGCGTCGCGCTCGTCGAGATCGCCGTGCCGCACCTCCAGCCACACCGCGCGCTCGGCCCGCACGCGCCCACCGCCGACGAGCGCCCACGACAGCGCGCGGCACGGCGCCGCGAACGGCACCACCAGCAGGCGACGGTTTTCGTCTAGCAGGATGTCGCGGAAGGCGCTCATCGGCTCACTTCAACCGAAGCGGCAGCCCGCACGCCACCAGCACCACCTCGTCGGCGTGCGCCGCCAGCCGCTGATTGACCAGCCCCGCGACGTCGCGGAAGCGCCGCCCGAGCGCGCTCTCGGGGACGATGCCCGCGCCGACCTCGTTGGTCACCAGCACCACCGGCCCCGCCGCGGCGCGCGCCGCCCGCCCGAGCGCCTCCGCCTCGTCGAGGAGCGCCGCGTCGTCGGGCTGCGCCGCCGCGAGCATCCGATTGGTGAGCCACAGCGTCACGCAGTCGACCAGCACGCCACCCGTCGCGGCCCCCAGCGCGCGCGCCACGTCGTGCGGCTCCTCGACGGTGACGAAGCCACGCCCGGCGCGCGCCGCCTGGTGGTGCGCGATGCGCGCGCGCATCTCGTCGTCGCGCGCCTCCGCCGTCGCCACGTACGTCCACGGCGGCGCCGCCACCTCCGCCAACCGCCGCTCGGCGAAGCGGCTCTTCCCCGAGCGCGCCCCGCCCGTCACCAGGATCACCCGCGCCATCGCGTCCTATTCATGTCTATCGTTTATCCTGAGCAACGCGGGGCGCGAGGATGCGCCCGCGCGATCGTCGATGTCAACGCGCCGTCGTCACGCTTGCGTCGATCGAGCGATCCACCGTACGGTAGATCGATGTCGTTTCGCTCATCGCTGTTTGCAGTCGTTTTGGCCGTTTTTGCGCTCCTTTCGAGTCGGATCGCCGATGCCGCTCTCCCCACGGAAGAGGAGGCGCGCGCCCTCGCGAAGGAGCACTTCATCAAGGGCACCAAGCTGTTCGAGCTCGGCCGCTACGACGACGCGATCCGCGAGTACGAGGAGGCCTACAAGTACAAGGACGATCCAGTCCTCCTCTACAACCTCGGGCAGGCGCACCGACTCGCGAACCACACGTCCGACGCGATCCGCTTCTACAAGATCTTCATCCAGAAGGTGCCGAATGCGCGCAACCGCGCCGAGGTCCAGATGAAGATCACCGCGCTCGAGCGGCTCCTCGAAGAGCAGCGCAAGACGCAGAACATCCCGCCCGACATCGCGATGGGGCCGGGGAGCCGCTCGACGCTCGAGGAGAGCCGCACGACGACCACCACCGAGCCGGAGCGCCGCACGACGACCACCAGCGAGCCGGAGCGCCGCGCCTCGTCGACGAGCACCACCGCGACCACGACCACCACCGCGCAGCCGGAGCGCCGCGCCTCGTCGACGAGCACCGCCGCGACGACGTCGACCACCACCGTCAAGACGGAGCGCGCCCCCGTCGAGCGCGCCCCCGGGTTCGCCAAGCGCGTCGCCGGCTTCGCCTGCATCGGCGTCGGTGTGGCGGCGCTGGCCGGCGGCATCGGCATGGGCGTCGTGGCGATGAACGCCTCGAACGACGTCACCGACACCGCGCGCGCGCGCGGCGTCTTCGATCCCGCGAAGGAGTCGGCCGGCCAGACCGCGGACATCGTCCAGGGCGTCCTCTACGGCGTCGGCGCCATCGCCGTCGCCGCCGGCGTCACGCTGACGGTCCTCGGCTACCGCGAGAAGCGCTCGGCGCCCGCGCGCGCCGCGATGCTGCTCCCGGTCGCTGGTCAGCGCTCGGCCGGCCTCGTGTTCTCGGCCTCGTTTTAGTGTCTAGCAGGAAGGCTACTCCGATGCCGTCGTCGCTGTCCCCGCGCCTCCTCCTCGCCGCGCTGATCACCACGATCGGCGCGGGCTGTTACACCCCCACCATCGGCAACGGCGACCTCCAGTGCTCGCCCGACGGCCGCTGCCCGCAGGGCTTCTACTGCGCGATGCCGCAGAACACCTGCTGGCGCGACGGCACCGGCCCGGGCGGCGTCGATCTCGGCCAAGGCCGCGACGGCATGGGCAACGCCATGGGCGTCCTCGGCGACACCTGCATCGACGGCACCGACTGCGCGTCGGGCCACTGCGCCGACGGCGTCTGCTGCGACACCGCCTGCACCGACTCCTGCCGCGCCTGCAACCTGGCGGGCTCGCGCGGCACCTGCTCGATCGTGCCGTCGGGGACGATCCCGCTCACCGGACACGACTCGTGCATGGGTCAGCCGCAGAGCACCTGCGGCCGCGACGGCACCTGCGACGACTCCGGCAACTGCCGCCTGTGGAACGACGTCGAGTGCAAGCCGGCGTCGTGCGACTCGGGGCTCAACGAGGGGCACGCCGCCTCGAAGTGCGACGGCCAGGGCAACTGCGTCGACGCGCCCGCGGTCACCTGCGCGCCGTTCAAGTGCAAGGCCGACAACACCGGCTGCGCGACGAGCTGCACGATGACCAACGAGTGCGTCTCGCCGAACTCCTGCGTCAACATGTCGTGCGGCAAGAAGCCGAACGGCGCGATGTGCTCGGCGGCGTCGGAGTGCAGCTCGAACAACTGCGTCGACGGCTTCTGCTGCAACAGCGCCTGCGGCGGGACCTGCGAGGCGTGCGACGTGAGCGGCTCGCAGGGCACCTGCACCGCGGTGACGTCGGGCCAGCCGCACGGGACGCGCGGTGCCTGCACTGGCAGCGGCGTGTGCCAGGGCTCGTGCACCGCGTCCAACCGCATGGCCTGCACCTTCCCGACGGTGTCGTGCCGCACCGCTTCGTGCACGAGCAACGTGGCGACGCTGCCGGCGAGCTGCTCGATGGGGAGCTGCCCGGCGGCGCAGACGCAGCCCTGCTCGCCGTACACCTGCAACGCCACGGCCACCGGCTGCAACGGCAACTGCGCCAACGACTCGGGCTGCCAGACGGGCCAGTACTGCGACACCACCCTCGGGCAGTGCAAGCCCAAGCAGGCGAACGGCGCGGGCTGCACCTTGCCGAACCAGTGCTCATCGAACATCTGCGTCGACAACGTCTGCTGCGGCAGCGCCTGCAACGGCACTTGCCAGCGCTGCGCCTCCGGCACGGGCACCTGCACCACGCTGACGAGCGGCACCGACGACACCTGCAGCGGGACCAAGGCCTGCACGGCGGGCGGCGCCTGCAAGACGGTGAACGGCAGCAGCTGCACCATCAACAGCGACTGCCTCTCCGGATTCTGCGTCGGCTCGGTCTGCTGCAACAGCAGCTGCACCGGCGCCTGCCAGACCTGCACCGCGACGCCGGGGAGCTGCACCAACCTCGCCGCCGGAACCGTCGTCGACGCCTGTGGCAACTACCTCTGCAGCGGCGGCCCCGACTGCTACACGTCCTGCACCGCGAGCACCCAGTGCAAGTCGCCGGCGTTCTGCGACACGACGAACAGCGCCTGCGTGACCTCGTGCTTCCCAGCCGGCACGCTCGTCGACACCGCGAGCGGGATGCGCCCGATCGAGTCGATCGCGCCCGGCGATCTCGTGGCGTCGTACGACGTGCGCACCGGCGAGTCGTCGTTCGAGCGCGTCGAGAAGATCGAGGAGCGCCGCTCGGCCGCCTTCGTCGCCATCGGCTTCGACGCCGGCGACGAGCTGGTCGTCACGCCCGAGCACAGCTTCTGGGTCGAGAGCTCGGGCTGGGTGCGCGCGCGGGAGCTCGAGCCGGGCGACGCCATCCGCGGCGCCGACGGCAAGCCCCGCGCGGTGCGTGCGCTCCAGACGACGCGCGTGAACGACGACGGCAGCGAGGCGACGGTCTACAACCTCGTCGTCGCCGGGCCCGACACCTACTTCGTCGGGCGCACGCCGGTGCTGGTGCACTCCTGCGACTTCCTCGGCTTCTCGTCGCTGCGCGAGGACGAGGTCCCGCGCTGAGCCGCGGCGCGCGCCCGCTCCACGGCGCCATCCTCGTCGCCGCGCTGGTCGGCGCCATCGGCTGTCGGCGCACCGACCCGCCTCGTCCGCCCCCTCCCCCACCCGCGTCGCCGGCGCCCGCCGCGCCATTTCTCGTCTATCAAGATTCCGTCGCCGGCGCGCTGCGGCGGCTCGACCTCGAGACCGGCGACGACGCCGCGCTCCCCTGCCTGCGCGTCGGCGCCTGGGCCGTCCGCGTCGCCGCCGACCGCACCGCGCTGGTCGCCCTCGATCCGACGCCCAGCGCCTCGGCGGTGGTGGCCCTCGACGGGGCGGCGATCCGCGACGCGGCCCGCGACCCCGCCGGCTGTCGCGCCGACGCCCCGCGCGGCGAGCGCACGCCGCTCCCCACCCTGCCCTACCACGGCCTCCTCGACGGCGGCCGGCTCCTCGTCACGGTCTTCCGCGGCAACGTCGTCGAGCACCTGACGCGCACCGGCCCGACGAGCTTCCGCCGCGAGGCGCCCATCGCCATCCCCTGGCCGGAGAACCTCGGCCTCTCGGAGCTGCTGCCGCTCGGCGACGATCGCCTGGCGCTCACCGCCAACGGCTACGTCTGCTTCGAGCGGCACTGCTCGGGCGGCGTGCGCATGCACGCGTCGCACGTCTTCCTCCTCGACCGGCGCGCCCCCGAGCGCGGCCCGGTCGCCGACCTCCGCCCGGCCGGCCGCAACTCGTCGGCCCTGGTGCGCGATCCGACGTCGCGCGACCTCTTCGTCCTGCACGCAGGCGAGCTCGCCGGCGGCACCGCGAGCCTGCAGCGCCTGCGCGCCGCCGACGCGACCTTCGGCCCCGAGCGCGTCATCGCGCCGAACGGCGGCGTCGGGGCCGGGGTGGTCGTGCGCGAGGACCTGCTGCTCCTCCGAAGGATGAGCGGCGAGCACCTCTTCACCGTCGAGCCGAAGAGCGAGCGGATCGGCGTCCTGCGCTTCGACGGGCGCGCCTTCGTGCCGGTGCCGGCGGGGACGGCGCTGCCCGACCGCGCGGCGGCCGACTTCCAGGACATCCTCGTCGATCCCAGCGACGGGACGGTGCTCCTCGTCGACGCCAAGGGGCGGCGCCTCGTGCGCGCGCGCGCCGGCGCGGACGGCGCGCTCATGGTGGTGTCGATCGCCGCGCTCGGCGGCGCCTCACCCGGCTTCGGATTTCTTGTCGAGCGGTAAAGCGAGCGGCGAAGCTAGAAGGCGACCCAGTCGGGCGAGGAGTCGGTCGAGGGCGTGTTCGGCGTGAGGTTGTGCGCGTCCGTGCCGTCGCCGCGCATCACCCAGATGTCGGTGCTCCCCGCGCGCGTCGACGTAAAGACGATGCTGCTGCCGTCGGGCGACCACCCGGCGCTGATGACGCCGTGCGCGGGGGCGTTGTTCTGCGTGAGCGGGCGGGCACCGCTCCCGTCGCTGTTCATCACCCACACCTCGGTCGGCGCGTCGGCGTTCTCCTTCGAGATGTAGACGATGCGCCCGTCCTTGCTCCACGCCGGCGAGTGCAGCCCGTCCCAGCGGTCGTTGAAGGTGATGCGGCGCTGGTCGGTCCCGTCGCTGTTCATGACGTAGATCTCCTGGCTGCCGTCGCGCATCGACACGAACGCGATCTGCTTGCCGTCGGGCGACCAGGCCGGCGAGAAGTCCTCGCCCGGCGAGCGCGACAGGTTGCGGAGGTTCGTCCCGTCGGGGTTCATGAGGTAGATCTCCCAATCGCCGTCGAGGTCGGTCGAGTAGGCGATGGTGTTCCCGTCGGGCGACCAGGCCGGCGAGTGCTCGTAGGCCGGTCCGTGCGTCAACTGGGTCACGCCGCTGCCGTCGGCGTTCATGAGGTAGAGGTCCCAGTCGCCGTTGCGCTGCGAGAGGAAGCTGATGTGCTTGCCGTCCCGCGACCAGAGCGGGAAGTCGTCGTGCGCGGGATCGTTGGTGAGGCGGCGCAGGTCGCTCCCGTCGGCGCGCACGGTGTAGATCTCGTTGTTGCCGTCGCGGTCGGAGCTGAAGACGATGCGCCCCTGCATCATCGAGTCGACGGGGCCGGCACCGCCGCAGCCGATCGAGGCGCCGATCGCGAACGCCGCGGAGAGAAGGGCAAACAGACGCATGACCTCTACGATGCGGCTCTCGTCGCGTTGGTGTCAACGTGGGCGCTTGACACGGGACGGTTTGGGCGACTAGGCTGCGCTCACAATTTGACGCGTGCGGGTGATCGGGAAGCCGGTGGGAATCCGGCGCCGCCCCCGCGACTGTCAGGGCGTAGTTCGATTCTCCGACGGTGGTTGAAAGCCACCCACTGATCCTTCGGGATTGGGAAGGGCCGCGGAGAGACGCCCGAGCCAGGAGACCGGCCGGCACGCGAGACCGACGACCCCTTCGGGAGGAAGGGCGACGCCACGACCGCGCTGGTGCGGTCTGACGTTCGCCCGCGGGGCCGGCGGCTGCAAGGCGGGCGCGGTGCGGAGTAGACGACCGGGCTGGCTCGCCGTCGCGCTCGGGCTCCTCGCCGTCGTGACGGCGGGGCGGGCCGGGGCACAACAGACGAAGCGGGACGACGGCGGCGGCGGCGGCGACGAGCCGGCGCAGCTCGGCACCATCGCGGTCGAGGCCGAGCGCGATCGCGCGGCGCGCGCAGCGGCCGACGCCGATCGCAACGTCCGACGGCGGGCCGACCTCGAGGAGGTCCCCTTCGTCACCGTCGTCGACGCCAGCGCGCCGAGCGCGCGCGCCGCGTCGGTGGCCGAGCTCGTCGAGCGCCAGGCCGGCATCCAGCTCCGCTCACGGGGCGGGCTCGGCGCCTTCACCGCGGTCTCGCTGCGCGGCTCGGAGGCGAACGAGGTCGCCGTCTTCCTCGACGGCGTCCCGCTCAACCGCGCCGCCGCCGGCGTCATCGACCTCGCGCAGCTCCCCGCCGACGGGCTCGAGCGCATCGAGATCTATCGCGGCGTGCCGCCCGTCGACCTCGGCGGCGAGGTCATCGGCGGCGCCATCCACCTCGTCTCGCGCCGCGGGGCGCGACGCCCGCAGCTGCGCGTCTCGACGGGCGGCGGCTCGTTCGGCGCGCGCGCGGCGTCGCTGGGGTACGGCGACACCCGCGGCGGCCTGGCCACCGACGTGACCGTCTCCTACCGCGGGGCGACCGGCGACTTCACCTACTACGACAACGCCGGCACGCTGTTCGACCGCAGCGACGACGCCTTCGCCACGCGGCAGAACAACGGCTTCGATCAGCTCTCGCTCGCCGCCAGCGTCGGCACGGCGCACGCCAGGCGCGGGCGCATCGGCTGGCGCTTCGGCGCCAACGGCCTCTGGAAGCGGCAGGGCGTCCCCGGCATCGGCTCCGTCGGGGCGGAGGCGCTCTTCGCGCGGCTCGACACCGCGCGGCTGGTCCTCGAGGGCGAGCTCAAGCGGCGCGGGCGCTTCACCGACCTCACGCTCGGCGCGCACCTCGTCGGAGAGCGGCTGGCGTTCGACAACCCGCGCGGCGAGAAGGTCGGCCCCTACGGCGCCGCGCACACCGAGAACGCGTCCGTCGGCGCCGGGCTGAACGCGCGCGTCGACGTGCCCATCCGCGCCATCGCCCTCCTCACGCTGCTCGGCGACGTGCGCGTCGAGCAGCGCACGCCGCGCGATCTCCTGACGCCGGCCCGCGAGGGGATCCCGTCGGTGCGCGGGCTCGGCGGCGTGGCCGCCTCCGTCGAGCTGCGGCTCCTCCGCGAGCGTCTGGTGCTCACGCCGGCGGTGCGCCTCGACGGCGTCGTCTCGACGCTGGTCACCGACGAGAGCGGCGCGCGCGTCCCCGGCGCCACCGACTCCAGCGTCTTCGTCTCGCCGCGGCTCGGCGTGCGCGCGCGCGTCGCCTCGTGGCTGACGCTGCGCGGGTCGGCGGGGCGCTTCGTGCGCTTCCCGACGCTGCTCGAGCAGTTCGGCGACGGCGGCTTCGTCCTCGGCACGCGCACGCTCCGCCCCGAGACCGCCTGGGGCGGCGACGCGGGGTTCGCCGCCTCGACGCCGCTGCCGCGCGGCCGCGGCCGCTTCGCGCTCGAGGGCGCCTTCTTCGGCCGCGAGGTCGCCGACCTCATCACCTACCTGCCGACGGCGAACGCCTTCGCCGCCGCCAACATCGGCCCGGTGCGCATCCTCGGCGTCGAGTCGCGCCTCACGCTGCGCGTCCTCGAGCTCGTCCAGCTCAGCGTCGACTACACCTTCCTGTCTAGCGAGAATTTCTCGTCGGAGCCGGGGGCCGCCGGCAAGCCCCTCCCCTACCGCCCGCGCCACCAGCTCTTCGGCCGCCTCGACGTGGGCTGGCGCGGGCTCACCGCCTTCTACGAGCTCGACTGGGTCGACGAGTCGACCCGCGACGCCCAGGCCTACAACCGCATCCCCGGCCGCGTCCTGCACGCCATCGGCGCGCGCCTCTCCGCCGCCGCCTGGGACATCTCCGTCGAGGTCCGCAACCTCGCCGACCTGCGCGTGGTACCGCTTCCGCTCGGCGGCTCGGCGCGCGCCGGCGAGACCACCCCCTATCCGCTCGTCGACTTCTACGACTACCCGCTGCCGGGCAGGGCCATCTACGCGACGGTCCGCTACACGCCCGAGCTCACTCGCCCCAAGGAGGCCCGTCCATGAACCGCGCCGTGCTCGCCGCTCTCGCCACCCTCGCCGTCGCCGCCTGCGATGCCAAGCCGATCCTGCCGGCGATCGGCGGCGACACCTTCGCCGTCATCACCACCCGCGACGGGCAGAACGTCGCCGGGACGCTCAACGCCGTCGACGTGAAGTCGAAGCAGATGACGCTCGCCATCGACACGACGATCGACGCCGACCACTCGGTGCGCGTCGCGGGCGGCGTCATCTACGTCCTCAACAAGATCAAGAACAACCTCCGCACCTACGACGCCAAGACGTGGAAGGTGCTCGCCGAGGTGAAGCTCGAGGACAAGGACCACCCGGCCGACGTCGCCTTCGCGCAGGACGCGCTGCCGATGGCCGGGACGACGAAGGTGATGGTCACGCTCGCCGGCAACGACGCCGCGCACGCCGTCGGCATCGTCGACCTCTCGCGCCCGGCCGAGGGCATCGTTCAGTGGATCACGATCCCGGCGGCCGCCGCCGACAGCGACGGCAAGCCCGAGCCGTCGACGCTCTACGCGTGCAACGGCCTCTACTACACCGGGACCGGCGACTACGACTCGGTGACGACCTTCGCGCCGACGGGGCCCGGGCGCGTGGCGGTGATCGACCCGGCGATGCCCGCGGCGATCGCGACCATCGCGCTGCGCCACGAGAACGTCACGCAGCTCGTGCCGGCGTCGGCGGACTGCACGCAGATCCTCGCCATCGCCAGCGGGCCGTTCGGCGCGCAGCCGGGCGCGCGCTCGGGCGTGCAGCGCGTCGACCTGCGCGCGCGCACCGCGGGGGCGACGCTCTTCGACGGGACGGCGCTCGCCGGCGTGCCGGCGAACACGGTGATCGTGTCCGATACGCTCGGGTACATGGTGGTGAACTACGACCTCCAGACGACGCCGATGGGGTACGACATCCTCGCGAAGTCGCGCGTGGTGGCCTTCAACCCGACGACGGGGGCGCTCGCCGGCGACGCCAGCGACGCGGCGGGCTTCATCCCGTTCCTCGGCGTGACGCGCGACGGGCAGCTGTGGTTCGGGACCGACAACATCGACTCGGTCGACAACACCGGGAACCTGCCGACGGCGGTGTGGGTCGGGCCGGCCGACGGCGCGAAGCACGCGTACCAGAAGCTCGATCTCGGGCAGAAGCCGTACGCGCTCGCCTTCCCGCCGGCGGGCGAGTAACGTCGGCGCGTGGAGAGACAGGCGATCGCCACCGTCGGGGTGGGCGCGCGCGTGGTGCGCGCGACGGTGGCGTCGCTTGTTTTCTGTCTAGCGGCAATCGCCGGCGGGCTGCTGGTCGGGACCGAGCGCGTCGATCTGGCGGTGGCGCTGCGCGACCCCGACTCGATGCAGGCGGCGATCGTCTTCGGGACGCGGGCGCCGCGCGTGGCGCTGGCGGCGCTCGTCGGGGCGGCGCTGGCGCCGGCGGGGCTGGCGTTCCAGGCGCTGCTCCGGAATCCGCTCGCCGAGCCCTACGTCCTCGGCGTGGCGGGGGGCGCGGCGGTGGCGGGGACGATCGCCATCGTCATCGGGGTGGCGGCGTCGACGCTCGGGCAGTGGACGCTGCCGGTGTGGGCCTTCCTCGGGGCGCTCGGGGCCATCGCCCTCGTCTGGCGTCAGGGGCGCGTGCGCGGGCGGCTGGTGCCGAACGTGGCGCTCCTCGCCGGCGTGGTCATCAACTCGCTGGCGGCGGCGCTGGTGGTGCTGATCCGCCTCGGGGCGTCGCCGAACGCCTCGCAGCAGGCGCTGGTGTGGCTGAGCGGCTCCTTGCGCATCGTCGAGGCGCCGCACCTCGGCGCGCTCTCGGCCTACGTCGCCGTCGGGGTGGTGGCGCTGGTGGCGCTGGCGGTGCCGATGAACGCGCTCGCGCTCGGCGAGGAGCAGGCGCACGTGGTCGGCGTGGACGTCGAGCGCACGCGGCGCGCGCTGTTCGCGGCGTCGTCGCTGCTGACGGGCGCGGCGGTGGCATTCGCCGGGCCGGTGGGGTTCGTCGGGATCCTGGTGCCGCACGCGACGCGCGCGATCCTCGGGCCCGATCACCGCGTGCTGGTGCCGGCCTCGGCGCTCGTCGGGGCGGCGTTCCTCGTGATGGCCGACACGGCGGCGCGGCTGTCGCTGCTGGTCGTCGGGCAGGAGCTGCCGGTGGGGGTGCTGACTGCGCTCGCCGGGGCGCCCTTCTTCCTCGCGGTCTTGCGACGGCGCGGGGCGGAGCGCGGCTGGTGAGGCGCGTCGTCGCGATCGCCGTCGTCGCGCTCACCGTCGCGGGCTGCGCGCGCCACCGCGAGCCGAAGGGCACGCGCACGCTCGTCGACACCGCCGGCCACACGGTCAAGCTGCCGGCGCGCGTCGCGCGCGTGGTGTCGCTGGCGCCGTCGTTGACAGAAATTCTGTTCGCCATCGGCGCCGGCGATCAGGTCATCGGCGTGGACCGCTTCAGCAACTGGCCGGCGGAGGCGCGCGGGCGCACCCTCGTCGGGAGCGACATCGAGCCCAGCCTCGAGCGGATCGTGGCGCTCAAGCCCGACGTCGTCTTCTCGGCGCGCACCGCGAACCCGGAGGCGACGGTGCACGGGCTCGAGCGGCTGGGCGTGCCGGTCTACGTGAGCCGCTCGGAGACGCTCGCCGAGGTGCGGCGCGACGTCGTCAACGTCGGCGAGGTCGTCGGGCGGCGCGCCGAGGCGGAGGCGCTGGCGGCGTCGATGGCGGCGCGGCTCGAGGCGCTGCGCGGGGCGGTCGCCGGCGACGGGGGCGCGGGGCCGCTCGTCCTCGTGGTGGTGTGGCCCGAGCCGCTCACCGTCGCCGGGCCGGGCAGCTTCGTCGACGAGCTGTTGCGGCACGTGGGCGCGCGCAACCTCGCCGCCGACGCGGCGGTCCCCTTCCCCACCTACGGCGTCGAGCGCGTGATCGAGCGCCAGCCCGACGTGATCATCGTCGGGACGCACGCCGCCGGCGCGCCGCCGCTCCAGCCGCTCGAGCGGCTGCCGGTGCCGGCCGCGCGCCAGGGGCGCATCCACCTCGTCGACGGCGACCTCCTGTTCCGCCCGGGGCCGCGGCTCGCCGACGGCGCCGAGGCGCTGGTGGCGGCGCTGAAGCGCGCGGGGCGGCCGCGGTGAGCGCCCCGCCGACGAGCGCGCCGATGCTCACGCCGATGGTCACGTTCGACGGCGCGTCGTTCGCCTACCCGGGCGGGCCGCCGATCCTCGACGGGGTGAGCCTGACGATCCCGCGCGGGCAGCTCGTCGGCGTGATCGGCCCGAACGGCGCGGGGAAGTCGACGCTGGTGCGGCTGGTGCTCGGGCTCCTCACGCCGACGCGCGGGCGCGTGCTCCTCGGCGCCGATCGGCACGACGTCGCCACGCTGCCGCGGCGTGAGGCGGCGCGGCTCGTCGGTGCGGTGACGCAGGAGGAGGCGCTGGAGTTCCCCTTCACCGTGCGCGAGGTGGTGCTGCTCGGGCGCACCGCGCGGCTCGGGCCGCTCGGCCTCGAGCGCGCCGCCGATCGCGGCGCCGCCGAGCGCGCGATGGAGGAGACCGGCGTCGCGCACCTCGCCGATCGGCCGCTCTACACGCTGTCGGGCGGCGAGCGGAAGCGCGTCTTCCTGGCGCGCGCGCTGGCGCAGGAGCCGGAGCTGCTGGTCCTCGACGAGCCGGCCGCCGCGCTGGACATCCACCACCAGATCGCGATCTTCGATCTGCTGCGCGCGCGTCACGAGCGCGGGGTCACCGTGCTCGTCGTGGTGCACGACCTCAACCTGGCGGCGCAGTACTGCGAGCGCCTCTTACTGGTGCGCGCCGGGCAGCCGGTCGCCGACGGGCCCATCGAGGAGATCCTCACCTATCGGCGCGTGCGCGAGGCGTTCGACATCGACGTCTACGTCGGGGTGAACGAGGTCAACGGGACGCGCTTCCTGATCCCGATGTCGGGCGCGCCGTCGACTACTCGTCGGTGAGGCGGAAGTCGAGCTCGACCTCGGCGTCGCCGATCGGCGGCAGCGGGGCGGCGCGGCGGACGGCGTCGAGCGCGGCGTCGTCGAGGAGCGGGTCGGCACCGGCGCGCACCACCGCGCGATCGACGCGCCCGTCGCCGCCGACGTGGAAGGCGACGCGCACGCGCCCCTCGATCTCGCGGCGGCGGGCGAGCTCGGGGTAGCGGCGCTGCGCGCGGATGCGGGCGAGCGCGTCGGAGAGGAGGCTCGCGCGATCGCCGCCACCGCGCCCTCCGCCAGCGCCGTTGCCACCGCCAACATTGCCGTTGGCACCGCCAACGTTGGCGGTTGCGGCGCCAACCCCGTTGCCGCCAACGCCGTTGCCGCCAACGCCGTTGTCGCCAACCCGGGTGGCACCGCCAACACTGTTGCCGTCGCCGGCGCGCGGCGGGGCGCCCGACACGCCGCCGGTCGCGTCGACGTCGCTCCGCTGCGCGCTCTCCGCCGTCGCTGTTGGCGTCGCCGGCGCTGTCGCTGCGGCGCGCGCGGGGGCGTCGCTCTCCGGCGCGGCCGAGGGGACGACGTCGTGCGCCGCCGGGCGCGCCTCCGACGCCGCGCGCGCTCCGTGCGGAGCGGCCGGCGCGGGCGAACGCGCACCGCCCGCCGCCGGGTCGGTCGCCGGGTCACCGCCGCCCAGCGCCTCGACGTCGATCGCCACCATCGATGGCGCGGCGACGACCGGAGCCGGAGCCCGCGCCGCGCGCCACACGCCGTCGACGAGCGCCACGCCGCCGAACGCCACCGCGTGCGCCGCGGCGGCGATGGCGACCGCGATGGGGAACTTCACGCCAGCCACCCTCCGAGCGCGCGCTCGCGTCGCGCCCAGTCCAGCCGCTCGGCGTACCGCCGCCAGTCCTTGCGCGCCGCGAGGTCGGGCTCGACCCCCTCGCGCAGGAAGATGTCGGTGAGCCGCGTGAGCGTGAAGCGCGCCGCCGCCAGCCGCACCTCGTCGGCGAGCCCGTCCCGCTCCTCCGACGACAGCGCCGCGCCGCGCGCCCGCTCGTACGCGTGCACCAGCGCCCGCCCCGCCGCCGCGTCGGGCACCGCCCGCGCCTCGTCCCACGCGCAGGCGCACAGCGTCACCGCGAGGTCGTACGCCAGCCGCCCGTGCGTCGCCTGCTCGAAGTCGAGCACCGCGACCAGCGCGCCATGTTCGTCGAGCAGCAAATTATCGGGGAAGAGGTCCTGATGGATGAGCCCCGCCGCCCCCGCGCGCCCCGCCGCCCGCGCCAGCTCCTCGGCGATGAGCGGCACCACCGCGCGCGCCTCGTCGGAGGCGGCCACCTTCGGCGCCGCGCGCACCACCGCCAGGCGCGCCCCGAGCGCCTCGAGCGAATAGAGATTCGGCGGCAGCTCCTCGGCGCGCATCCCCGCGCCCGCCCGATGCAAGAGCCCGAGCGCCTCGCCCGCCACCTGTGCGTCGTCGAGCGCCCGCGCCTCGCGCCCGTCGAGCCAGGGGAAGCAGCTCACCGCCTTCGCCGCCCCGCCGACGACCACGCGCGCGAACGCCTCGCCCGCCCGCGTCCGCCGCGGCACCGGCGTCGGCACCCCGCCCGCCGCCAACCGCTCGACGAGCGCCGCCTCCGCCCGCACGCTCTCCTCGCCCTTGCCCTCGTTCACGCGCAGGAACCAGCGCCGCCCCGACGCGCGCAGGAGAAACCCCGAGTTCACCGTCCCGCGCTCCGGCTGCGCGACGATCTCCTCGAGGGTGAGCCCGAGCTCCTCGGCGATCCGCGCCGCCTCCGCGCGGTCGAGCTGCGTCAGTCCAGCCACGACGCGGAAGATACACGATCGCCGCGGCGCGCCACGCCCGCGAAACGCGCCGCCTACTTCTTGGGCTTGAGCAGCCCGCCGACGGCGCCGATGAGCGACCAGCTCACCACCGTCCGCCCGACCTCCCCGACGCGATCGCTGCACCCTGCGCACAGCGTCTTCGCGAGCCCCCCGTCGCCGAGCTTGGGCGCGCGCGCGAGGCCGTTGCAGTCGCCGTTCGCCACCCACGTCAGGCACTTCACGCCGATGCGCTCGCAGCGATCGCAGCGATAGCGATCGCGCGACAGGCGCCCCTCGCCCTTCTCGACGAGCGTGTAGGTGGTGATGTCGCGGCAATGCGAGCAGAAGGCCAGGCTCGCGCGGCACACCGGGTTCGAGCAGACGGTGGCGTGGCGGTCGACCTGGTTCTTGCACGCCGGGCAGTGATAGTCCTTCGCCATCGCGCTTGAAGCCTAGCACGCAGGTGCCTTGACCGCCCCTCGACGCGCAGGCTTAATCGAGCGGTGCGAACAACCGCGAAGGAGCGGCAGCGTCTCGTCGACGCCAACGTCCCCTTCGTGCGCTCGATCGCCGCGAAGGTGAAGGAGTCGCTCCCGCGCGAGATCGAGTTCGACGATCTCGTCGCCTATGGCATGCAGGGATTGCTCGAGGCGGCCGACCGCTTCGACGCGCGCCACGGGACGTCGTTCACGACCTTCGCCTACTACCGCGTGCGCGGCGCGATCTTCGACGGGCTGCGCGGCATGGGCTGGCTCCCGCGCGCCGAGTACATGCGCCTCCGCTTCGAGGAGCGGGCGGGCGCCTACCTCCAAAACCTCCTCGATCGCGAAGCGGGCGCCCAGGCGCTCGGCGACGCTCCGACGAGCGCGGGCGCGTCGACCGGCACGCTCACCGAGGAGCTGCAGCGCATCGCCGACGCGTTCGGCGGCGTGGCGGCGATCTTCCTGACGTCGCTCGAGGCGCGCGAAGAGGCGGCCGCCGAGGGGGCCGAGGGCACCGAGCGCGACATGGAGGATCGCGAGCGCGCCCGCGCCATCCGCGCCGCGCTCGACGCGCTCCCCGAGAAGGAGCGTCGCCTCCTCGAGCTCTACTACTTCGAGGACAAGTCGCTCGGCGAGGCCGCCGAGGCGATCGGCCTCTCGAAGTCGTGGGCCTCGCGCCTCCACGCGCGCGCCATCGTCCTGCTCAAAGAGCAGCTCGAGCGCTCGGGCCACGCCCCCGACGAGGACGAGCGCCGCACCCTCAAGCCGCCGCCCGACCCGGTGGCGCCACGCCCCTCGCGACTCGCCGGCGCGCGCAGCGAACGCGGCCCCCCGCGCCGTCGCTGATCGCGTCCGCGGCCCGCGCTACTTCGCCGCGGCCGGCTTCTCCTCGCCACGGTGACAGGTCGCGCAGGTCACCGGGTTCTTCTCGGCGCCCTTCACCCCCTTCAGCCACTTGGCGTTGATCTCGGCGGTCATGCGCATCATCTGCCGCGTGAGCTCCTTCTCCGGCTTCTTGTCGGAGTCCATGTTCGGATCCTCGTGGCAGTAGTCGCAGTCGACGCCGAGCGCCTTCGCCTGCGCCTTCATGACCTTCTTGAGCTCGTCCTTGGTGATCGTCTTCGGCAGGACCTTGAGGTTCTTCCACGCGGGCGCGGGCGGCGCGGGCTCACCGGCGAGCGCGAGGTGGGCGGAGATCCCGACGGTGGCGGCGAGCGCGAGGAGCGAGGCAACGGCGATGCGTCTCATGTTCTCTCCAGACCTGCTTATCGAAGTCGTTATTCAAGCGCGGTTTGCGACGGTCAGGCAGATCGACATACCATCAGCGACGTGACTCGGCGATCTCGTTCGCGCACGCTCCTCGCGGCGGCCCTCCTCGCGGGGGGCTGCGGCGGCGTCGAGCTCGAGCACGGCCTCGACGAGGGGCAGGCCAATCGCGTCGCCGCGCTGCTCGATCGCGCCGGGGTCCCCGTCGAGAAGGTGGCCGCGCCCGGCGCGTCGTCGGCGTCGCCCTCCGCCGGCGGCGCGTACACGATCGTCGTCCCGCGCGCTGATCTGGCGCGCTCCGTCGCGCTCCTCGAGGCGCACGATCTGCCGCGCCGTGGTCAGCGCGGCGTCGCCGAGGCCTTCTCCGAGCCGGCGCTCCTGCCGAGCGCCGTCGAGGAGCGCGCCCGCCTCGCCGCCGCGGTCGCCGCCGATCTCGAGCGCACCCTCGGCGGCCTGCCCGACGTCCTCTCGGCGCGCGTCCACCTCGCGCTGCCCGACGGCGATCCGCTGGGGGTCGCGCCCGCCGCCGCCGCGCCGACGGCGTCGGTGGTGATCCGCGCCGCCAGGCCGCTCGCCACCAGCGAGGATCAGCTCCGCGCGCTCGTCGCCGGGGCGGTGAGCGGCCTCGAGCCGCGCGCCGTCCACCTGATCGTCGCCGTCGCCCCGCCGAGCGCCGCCGAGGCCGCCGCGGCCGGCGCCACGCTCGCCCGCGTCGGCCCCTTCCAGGTCGCCGAGTCCTCGCGCCGCCCGCTCGTCGTCGCGCTGGCGGTCGCGCTCGCGCTCATCGTGGCGCTCGGGATCGCGCTCGCCGCCGCCGCCCTGCGCCTCGTCGGCCGCGGCCGCCCGTCGAAGCCCGCGCCCAAGCGCGACGACGACCGCGCCCGCACGCTCGGCCCGGCCACGCGCTAGACAAAAAACGCAGACCAGCCCGGCGTCAGTCGGCCAGCGTCAGCGGAGCGATCAGCTCCATCTGCGGGATCAGCGCCCCGCGGAAACGCCCGAAGCTCGCCGACGACTTCACCACCTTCGCGACGCACTCGGCGACCTCGTCGGGCACCGGCGGGCCGTCGCCGGGGCGCGCCTCCTCGACCACCGCGCGCCCGCGCTTCCGCTTCGCCGCGACGTCGACGAGATCGAAGAACAGCGGCCCGCCCGGCGCCGGCCCGCTCCCCGGCGCGCGCGTCGGCAGCACGGTCACGCCGCTCACCCCGCCCGACGGCGCGATGACCACGCGCACCTCGAGCGTCCCGCTCCAGCCGAGCCCGCGGCAGCGGTGCAGCGCCGGCTTCACCTTCGCCATCCCCGCCTCGAGCTCGCGCCGGTCGAGCTGCTCGCGCACCTCGCCGACGGGGAGCGCCGGCGTGTCGCCCTCGTTCGCCGTCTCGTCCTCGGGCGCGCCGGTCCCGGCGCCGCCGGTGGCGTCGGTCGCGCGCGGGCGCGGGATCTCGAGCGGCGCCACCTTCGGCGAGGCGAGATCCGGCGGCACCAGCGACCAGGCGACGGCGCCCGCGAGCAGCCCCACTCCGACGAGCGGGGCGGCGACGGTCCAGCGGCTGGGCGACGCGCGCAGCATCGCCTCAGCTTACCCGAGAGCGCGCGTCACTGCTGCTGCATCGTCCCGCCGGGCGGACAGGCGGCGGACGACGGCGGCGGCTCGGCCTGCTCGATGTGACCGGCCGTCGGCTGGATCTCGCTCGCCGCGCCCGGCCGGTTGCAGACGACGCGCGCGTTCGTCGGCGTGTAGAAACCGATGGACAGGATGGAGACCGCGACTTGCCACGCGCTCCGCCGGACCTCCACTTTTCGCGCCCCCGACTCGCCACAGATCCGCTCCACGTCGAGCCGCGGCCCGACCTGGTCGTACACCGATCGGTGGAGCGTGACCTGGACGGCGTCGGGGTTGTTCCTGAGGGTGCGCGGCTCAGCCGGGTAGTCGGCGGCCGCGACCCCCGCGACTCCGAGAGAGAGGCTGAGCGCAGCGGCGGTGGTGAAGGCTCGATTCATGGCGTGTCCCTCCATGGGCAGTCGAGCCCGCTCTCGATGCGATCGACGTGCCCTGCCCTTGCGACGGGAGCCTCCTCGACGGTACGCTCGTCTCGCGCATGTCCGTGCGGTTGCCCATCGCCCTGCCCTACGCGGTCCCCGCCGAGACCGCGCCCGAGGTGCCGCTGCGCGCGCTCGACACCGTGTGGATCCAGCTCACCGGGACGCTCTGCAACATCGCCTGCCGCCACTGCTTCATCACCTGCGGCCCGAAGGAGGAGCGCGTCCCGATGATGAGCGCCGCCGCCGTCAGCGCCGCGCTCGACGACGCCGAGCGCCTCGGGGTGCGCGAGATCTACTTCACCGGCGGCGAGCCGATGCTCCACCCCGACTTCTTCGCGCTGTGCGCGCGCACCCTCGAGCGCTTCCCGCTGACCGTCCTCACCAACGGCATCCTCATCGGCCGCGACGAGGCGGCGCGGCTGCGCGCGCTCTTCGACGGCTCGCCCTGGTCGTTCGAGCTGCGCGTCAGCCTCGACGGCATGAGCGCCGACGAGAACGACCCGGTGCGTGGCCGCGGCACCTTCGACGAGACCGTCGCCGGCATCCGCGCGCTCGCCGCCGCCGGCGTCTCGCCCACCATCACCGTCGTCGAGCACGCCGAGGGGATGTCCGCCGCCGACGCCCGCGCGCGCTTCCTCGCCTTCGTGCGCTCGCTCGGCCTCGGCCAGCCGCGCGTGAAGTTCCTGCCGCTGCTCCGCATCGGCCGCGAGGAGCGCCGCACGCACGGCTACCGCGACGACGACCTCGACTGCCTGCGCGCGCCGCTCCTCGACGGGATCGCAGACCAGCTGGTCTGCGCCACCTCGCGCCTCGTCACCGCCGGCGGCGTCCTCACCTGCCCCATCCTCCTCGACGCGCCGGGGGCCCGCGTGGGCGCGTCGCTCGACGAGGCGCGCCGCCCGATCCGCCTGCGCTGGGCCGCCTGCCGCACCTGCGTCGCCGAGGGGCTCTCATGCAACACCTGAGGCGCGCCGCCGTGTTCGGCGGCGTCTACAACAACAGCCACGCCCTCGTCGCCACGCTCGCCGACGCCGAGCGCCGCGGCTGCACCGCGCGCTACTGCCTGGGCGATCTCGGCGGCTTCGGCCCGCACCCCGATCGCGTCTTTCCGTTGTTGCTAGACGCACATGTCGCCGTCGTGCAGGGCAACTACGATCACTCGATCGGCCACGCGCTCGCCGACTGCGGCTGCGGCTACACCGACCCGCGCGACAACCACTACGCGCGCCTCTCCTACGACTACACGCTGCGAAAGACCAGCGAGTCGTGGCGCCCGATGCTGCGCGCGCTCCCGCCGCAGCGACGGGAGCAGTGGGGGACGCAGCGGGTGGTGATGGCGCACGGGTCGCCGCGCCGGGTGAACGAGTTCCTCTGGGAGTCGACCTCGCCGGACGCCTTCCTGGCGCGCCTTCTCGACGAGGCGGAGGCCGACGTGCTCCTGGTGACCCACACCGGGATCCCGTGGCAGCGACGGCTGCGCGACGGGCGGCTGGTGGTCAACGTGGGCGCCATCGGGCGGCCGGCGAACGACGGGCGCACCGAGGTCTGGTACGCGGTCCTCGAGAGCGACGGGCGCGAGGTGAGCGCCGAGCTGGTGCCGGTGGCCTACGACTGGCGCACCCTCGCGCGCGAGATGCGCGACGAGGGCATCTGCGACGAGTTCATCGAGACGGTGGAGACGGGATGGTGGACGACGTGCCTCGAGATCCTGCCCGCGAAAGAGCGCGCGAGGGGGCGCCATTGATGTCCCGCGTGAAGACCCTCACCGCGATCGGGATCGTGCTCGCCTTCGTGCTCGTCGCTGGCGCGGGAGGTGCGCGCGCCGCCGGCGACGACGCCGCCGCCCAGCAGAAGGCGAAGACGCGCATCAAAAAGGCGCGCCAATATTACGAGCAGCAGAAGTTCGATCAGGCGATCGCCGAGTACTCGGCGGCCTACAAGCTCGTCGCCGCGCCCGACATCCTCTTCAACATCGGGCAGATCTTCGAGGTGAAGGGCGACGGGCGGCGCGCGCTGCAGTTCTATCTGAAGTACCTCGACGTCGACCCCGAGGGGCGCCTGGCCACCGACGCCCGCAGCCGCGCCGAGGAGCGCGCCGGCGAGCTGCTGTCCGAGGAGCTCAAGGCGAAGGTCGCCGAGGCGCTCGCCAAGACGACGCCCGAGGCGCGCGCCGCCGATCCGGCGTGGAAGGCGCTCCTCGGCAAGCTCGCCGCCGGCGAGAGCGAGGGGCTCGAGGACGCCGTCGCGGCGGTGATGCCGAAGCCGGCGCCGAAGCCGAAGCCGGCGCTCGAGGAGAAGCAGGCGGTGCAGGCGGTGGTCGCCGCGCCGGCGCCGAAGCCGAAGCGCGCGTCGAAGCCTGTGCCGCCGCTCCTCAAGAAGTGGTGGTTCTGGACGGCGGTTGGTGGCGGCGCCGCGGTCATCCTGGCGATCGGCCTCGGGGCCGGGCTCGCGTCGGGGCCGAGCGATCCGCAGGCGACGCTGGGGGTGCTGCGATGAGCGGCGCGCGCCTGGCGGCTTTGTTGTCTATCGGAATCGGCGTCGCCGGCGGCGCGAGCTGCGGCGGCGAGCGCACCTGCAAGCAGAGCACGCTGTTCGTGGTGGTCACCCTCGGGGGCGCGGCCGACGGCGCCGACTCCGTCGAGGCGACCATCTCCAACGTCCCCGGCGACGGCGGCGCGGCGGCCCCGCGGACCGCGCGCTTCTCCTGGCCGCGCGGCAACGCCTCGGCGACGCTCGAGGTCGAGTTCCCCGAGGGCTACCCGGCGGCGAGCACCACCGTCTCGCTGCGCCTCACCGCCTATCGCGGCGCGCAGCGCCTCGTGTCGCGCGTGACCGACGTGCCGCTCGCGGCCGGCTGCACCCGGACCGCCGTCGACATCGGCGGCGGCCCCGACGGGGGCGCGGCCAGCGACTGCGACCCCGCGCTCGACAACCGCTGCTCCGACGACGGGAAGTCGCTCTACGCCTGCACCATGCCGGGCAGCCCGCTCACGATCACCGCCTGCCCGTCGGGCTGCACCGCGCTCAGCGGCCCGGCGCGCTGCCAGCACCTCTCGCCGACGGGCGCCGCCGAGCGCGGCGACGGCGCCAACGCGACGGCGCCGGTCGCGCTCGCCGCCGACACCGTCTTCAACACCGAGACCGGCGAGATCACGGGCGGCTTCACGCGCGCGGCCGGCCCCGGCGTCGTCGCCGGCGTCTGGTATCGGCTGGCGACGCAGCCCGGCTCGACGGTGCGGCTGGGCGTCTTCGGCGTGCAGGGGCTCACCGTCAACGACGCGGTGACCGTGCGCATCGCCGGCAAGCACCCGCTGGTGATCGTCTCGAGCGGCGACGTCACGCTCGGCGGCACCCTCCTCGCCACCGACTGCGCGTCGGCCGCACCGACGGGCGGGATGCAGGCGGGCGGGCAGTTCGACGTCGACAACGGGAACGGCCTCGGGTCGCGCGGCGGGCGCTCGGGCGCGTCGGGGATGTCGACGGCGTCGGGCGGCGGCGGCGGCGGCCATGGCGACTCGGGCGGCGCCGGCGGGTCGGGCGTCGCCGTCGCGGGCGGAGCGGGCGGCGCGGTGTTCGGCGATCTCACGACCGAGCCGGTGACCCTCATCGGCGGCTCCGGCGGCGGCGCGGGCGGCGGCGGCTCCGTCGGCGGCAAGGGCGGCGCGGGCGGCGGCGCGATCCAGATCGCCGCCGACGGGGTGCTCACGCTGCGCGGGACGATCCAGGCCGGCGGCTGCGGGGGCCTCGCGGGCGGCGCGCTCGGCGGGGGCGGCGGCGGCGGCTCGGGCGGGGTCATCCTCCTCGAGGCGCCGACGATGACCTTCGCGGCGGGCGCGGTGCTGGCGGCCAACGGCGGCGGCGGCGGCGGCGGCGCGGGCGGGCAGCCGGGCCAGCCGGGCCCGACGACGACCTCGGCGGCGACGGGGGGCAACGGCGGCGGCACCACCGGCACGCGCGGCGGCAACGGCGGCACCGGCGGCCAGCTCGCCGGACGCGCCGGCACCAACGTCTCCGGCGCGGTGCTGAAGTACGGCGGCGGCGGCGGCGGCGCGACCGGTCGCATCGCCATCAAGACCCTGAACGGGATGATCACCGATCAGGGCGCGACCTTCTCCCCGGCCGGCGCCGACCGCGCGGGCAACGGGCAGCCCGCCGTCACCGTCGGCCGCGCCGCCTTCGAATGACAGAGGATTTCACAGCAGGACGGAGCACGGAGCAGAGATTATCTGTTAGACAAAATATCTGACTCCCTCCTCCGTGCTCCTGTAAATCACTCCGTCATTCGAGGCGGGCGATGCCGCTGCGCGTGAGCACGAGGTCGCGCCGCAGCTCGCGCTCCTCACCGTCGGCGCCGCGCACGGTCAGCCCCACCGGCACCCACGCCTCCTTCTGCACGGCGACGAGCGTGATGTCGTCTCCGTCGAGCACCGGCACCGAACGCTGCGAGTCGCCGAGGCGCGCGCAGATCCCCGAGAGGTCGTAGCGAAAGACGTGCTTGAGGCGATGCATCCCGTGCTTCGCCACGCCCGGCGCGGCGTGCACGCGAGTCGCCATCTTGAACACCAGCGACAGCGCGCGCTGCGTCCGCCCGAGCCCCTCGTTGAGCGCGTCGGGCACCGCCACGAAGCGCGCGTTGAAGGTCTCGCGCGTCTCGACGACGACCGGCCGCCGCGGATCGATGCGCTCGGGCACGCGCAGCGTGACCGCGCGCTGCCCGTAGCGCCGCACCAGCTCGCCGAGGAGCCACAGCCGCACCAGCTCCTTGATGCGGTCCTTCAGCGCGTACGAGACCGCGAACAGCACCGAGAAGGTCCCGATCCCGATCTTCACCTTCGCGTCGGGCCCGATCGGCAACAGCGTGAACCCCAGCCAGAACGCCGCCGCCAGGCAGGCGGCGACGACGGCCGTCCAGTTGCGCAGGCGGCTGTCGGTCATCGCCGCCTCGGCGTCGAGGTAGAGGACGTTCTGGAAGTGCGCCTTCAGCCGCCCGGCGCGCGCCAGATAGCGCGACAGCTCGGCCCGCCCGTCGGCGGCGGGGATCATCCAGCCGCGCTCGCGACGGGCGTCGAGCTCCCGTCGGAGGAGCGCGGTGTTCGCCACGCGCGCCGGCGAGTCGGCCGGCAGGAGGTCGCGGTCGCACAGCTTCTCGATCGCGGCGCAGAAGTCGAGGAGCCGCACCGACAGGAACTCGTCGGCGAGCTCGAGCTCGTGGCGCACGTCGCCCAGAAGCTGCTCGCGCGCAGCGCCCCGCGGCACCGACGCGCGCGCGTGCGCCACGATCTCGCCCGCGCGGTCGATCACGTCGTCGAGCAGCGTGGGGTCGGCGCGCGAGTCGAGCCCGCGCGCGAAGTCGTCGCGCAGCAGCTTCAGCCGGTGCGCGATGCCGAGCGCGTCGCGGCGCAGGCCGTCGACGTCGCGCACCGCGAGCTCGGGTGCGCCCTCCTCCGACGGGCTGCGCAGGCGCGTGAAGATCTGCGTGCGCGCCCAGACGTCCTCCTCGGGGCCCGCCAGCGTCGCCGGCACCTCGAGCGCGAACTCGACGGTGTAGCGGCTCTCGTCGGCGTCGGGGATGTCCGCGAGCACGACCCACTCGAGCCGCGCGCCGTCGGACGACATGTGGAGGCCGACGTCTCCTTCGCGGAGCCGCCCTCGCGCCGGCGGCCCGAGCCGCAAGCGGACCATTTCTATCGATTAAACCCGTCAGCCGAAAATGCAACTGCTTTGTGACAGGCACGAAACGGGAATACGACATCGAGAGCCCGGGGCTACTTCCGGGAGAGCATCCCCTTCACGAGCTCGACGACGCCGGCGAGGCGCGACGAGGCGTCGTGGCGATAGAGCATGTCGAGCGTGGCGCGCGTGCGCGCGTAGTCCCCCGCAGCGACGGGGTACAGCTTCACCGCCTTGTGGAGGAAGGGGAAGCGGTCGACGAGGACCGACTTCGTGTTGCACATGGCGCGGATGCCCTCGCGCCCGTTGAGCCGCCCGAAGCCCGAGCCGCCGACGCCGCCGAAGGGCAGCGCGTTGGCCATGTAGGCGAGCCCGAAGTCGTTCACCACCGTCGAGCCGGCGCGGAGCTGGTCGGCGATGCGGCGCGCGCGCCCGTGGTCGGTCGAGAAGACCGTCGAGCCGAGGCCGTACACCGTGTCGTTCGCCAGGCGGACGGCCTCCTCCTCGTCGCGGACGCGGAAGATGCACATCACCGGGCCGAAGCTCTCCTCGCGCGCGATGGCCATCTCCGGCGTCACGCCCGCGAGCACCGTCGGCTGGAAGAACTGCCCGCCGAGCCCCGTCGCCCGCTTGCCGCCGAGGCGCACCTGGGCGCCCTTCTCGACGGCGTCGTTCACCAGCTTCTCGACGATGTCGATCTGCCCCGGCATGGTCATCGCGCCGACGTCGACGAGGTTCCCGGCGAGCGGCGGCCCCTGGCGCAGCCGCCCCGCCTCGGCGAGCACGGCGTCGACGAAGCGGTCGTAAATTTTGTCAAACACGATCACCCGCTCGGCGGCGAGGCACATCTGCCCCGAGGCGATGTACGTCCCGGCGAGCGCCGCGTGGACCGCCTGATCGATGTTGGCGTCGTCGCAGACGATCATCGGGTCCTTGCCGCCGAGCTCGAGGATGCAGGGCGTGAGCGACTTGGCGCTCTCGGCGAGGACCTTCTTGCCGTTCGGCATCGAGCCGGTGAAGACGATCTTGTCGACGCCGCCCGAGACGAGCGCCGCGCCGGTCTCGGCGTAGCCGTTGATGACCTGCACGAGGTCCGTCGGGTAGCCGCAGTCGCGCAGGACGGCGTCGAAGACCGCCTGGAAGCGCGGCGCCGACCAGGCCACCCACTCCGAGACCTTCACGATGACCGCGTTGCCGGCGAAGAGCGCCGGGATCGTCGGACCCATCACGTTCTGCAGCGGGAAGTTCCACGGGCAGATGACGCCGATGACGCCGAGCGGCTGGTACTCGATCGTCGCCACCTTGTGCGCGAGGAGCCCCGGCGAGACGCGCTCGGGCGCAAGGTCCTTCTCCCCGGTCGCGATGGTGTGGCGGATCTTCTCGAGGATCGGCCACATCTCGCCGAGGAGCGCGTTCTCGCGCGTCTTGCCGCAGTCGCGGCAGATGGCCTCGACGAGCTCGTCGCAGTGATCGAGGAGATAGTCGGCGAGGCGGCGCAGCACGCGGCGGCGCTCGGCGAACGAGGTCCCCGCCCAGCGCGCCTGCGCGCGACGGGCGCGCGCGATGCACTCCTTGATCTCGTCGGGCGTCGTGACCGGCACATCGCCGAGCGACTCGAGCGTCGCCGGGTCGTGGCACGGGATGGTCGTCTTCGTCGCGGTCGACGGCGTCGAGGCCTGCTCGGCCTTGGTGGCCTTGCCCTTCGCGCGGGTCTGCGTCTCCATGGCCGGGACCCTACCCGACCGCGGTCCGGTGTACAACTCGGGGATGACCCCCAAAGCGCTCGTCGCCCGCGACCTCATGACGCCGGACGTCGTCACGGTGTCCGCCGAGACCCCGATCCGCGACTACGTCGGGCTCATCCGCCTGAAGGGCTTCTCCGGGCTGCCGGTCGTCGACGGCGACGGGAAGGTCGTCGGGATGGTGTCGCACTCCGACGTGCTGCGCGGCCTGGTGGCCTTCCTGGCGAGCGGCGCGCCCGCCCCCGGCGATCACACCACCCGTCGGCGCGTCGGCTCGCGGCTCGTCGATCACCTGGCGGCGATCGAGGGGACCTCGGTGCGCATGAGCGAGTACCTCGCGCTGCCGGTGCGCGCGGTCATGTCGGAGGAGGTCACGAGCTGCGCCGCCGACTCGCCGCTGGCGGCGGTCTGCGAGGCGATGGCGCACAAGCGCGTCCATCGCATCGTCGTCGTCGACGACAAGGACCGCCCGATCGGCATCGTCTCGGCAATGGACGTCGTCGGCCGCATCGGCAAGAGCGGCTAGCTGAGCGCGCCCGCGCGGAGGTGCGCGGCCTCGGGCGCGCCGACCATCGCGTGGACGGCGTCGAGGAGCTGCTCGTCGACGGCGCGCGCGGGCTCGAGCGCGCGGAAGCCGTCGCGGCGCAGCAGGCACGGGCGCATCCAGCCGTCGACGCCGACGCGCAGCGCGTACATCCCTTCGCCGCACAGCGTCTCCGCCGCGCAGCCGTCGCAGAACGAGGTCCGCAGCCGCCCGCGCGCGACGTTCTTCACCTCGACCGAGATCCCGTCTAGCGCAAATTTGGTGGTGAAGCCGCCGAAGCCCTCGCGCGTCCCGCGCACCGTCGCGCCCGCGGCGGCTAGGCGCTCCTCGACGGCGCGCGGGTCGATCCACGGCCCGCCGTAGAAGCCGTCGCGCGCGTCCGAGCGGATGAGCGCGATGATCTTCAGATCGACGCCGTGCGCGCGCGCGAAGGCGAGCACGTCGTCGAAGCCGGTCCGGTTGTAGTCGCCGAGCGACAGGTTGAGCTGCACCCGATAGCCGCGCGCGCGCAGCCGCTCGATGGCGCGCATGACGCCCGAGGCGCCGCGCCCGCGCCCCGGCGTGCGCAGGAGGTGCAGCCCGAAGACGTTCTCGTCGGTGGTGTGCAGCGACACGAACAGCGCGTCGACGGGCGCCAGCCCCTCGCGGTCGAGCAGCCGCTCGGCGAGGAGGCCGTTCGTGTTGAGGATGACGCGCGTGCCGCGGCGCTCGACGCGCGCGAGCAGCTCCCACAGCCCCGCGTGGAGCAGCGGCTCGCCGCCGGTCACGTTGAGTTGCGCGCCGCCGAGCGCCGTCCAGGCGTTCATCACGCCGACGAGCGCGTCGTCGTCGAGCCGCGCCGCCACCGCCTCGCCGCGGCGCGGGTTCGGCATCCCCTCGTTGTGGCAGAAGAAGCAGTCGAGGTTGCAGCGCGCGGTGATCGCGACCCGCAGCTTGCCGCCGCGCGCGTTGAACTGCGCGAGGCTCGCTCGTCGCGGATCGGCGGGGCCCACGATTGGATTGTGGCAAAAAGAAAATCGGCGGTCCAAGTGAACCGCAGGCGTCGAGCGGGGTCCCCTTCGAAGGCTTCAGATGAAGATGGGCACCGACCCGGCGTCGCCGCCGTGCCGACCGCCTCTCATGAGGTTCGCCGTCGCTGCAGAGTGTTGTATGCGCCGACCGCCCAGGCCCATTGGGTTGCCTGTCTTCGGTCGGCGCCGTCCCCCGATCCCTCGCGAGATCGGGTTCATCCTCTCGTGCGCCTGCGCCTCTCCAGAGTCCGCCGTTCTTCACCCGCCCCCGCCGTCTCCGACGGGAGCACCTTCCCTGGGGTTCCCTCCTGCCCTCATCGCGGCCTCAGCGCGCGGCGTCGTTACGACGAGGTCCCACCCTCGTCGCCTCTCCGTCCTCGGCGTTTCGCACGCCCTCGACGGCTTCCTCTGCCTCGCACCTCGCGGGTCTGTTTCACCCCGCTACCACGTCCAGGGTTCGCTCGTTCAGGGGCTTGCCCCTCCGCCGCAGCCGCGCCACCTCGTCGGTGGCCGTTGCCCTCTCGTCCTTCGCCGCGCCGACTTTCGCCGTCGCTGCGGGCCCTCAGGGCGTTCCTCCGCGGTCGGAATTCGCAGCGGCTCGTAAACGGTTAGGCTCACGAACCACCCGATCCCCTCGTCGAGTTTCCCTCCTCCAGGTCCTCCCTCCCATCACGATGGCGATGCCTTCACATCACCTCCGCCCATGACCTTCGATCGGTCTTCGGCGTCTCGCTCGTTCTGGGATTGGTTTGCCTCTTCTTTCGTCGAGGCCACCGACCTGCTCGAGGTTCTTGGCCTGCCCCGGTCTTTCGACCGTGCGAGGCCGCGCTCTCCTCCTGCGGTCCACTTCGACCGCCGATTCGTTGATGGCTGAATCAGATTGCACGAGCGAGACCAACTTGCCCGCGCCCGCGAAAATCACCGTCGGTGACGGATTTCGCGGGGTTGGCCCTGTGGGAAAGGCTGTGAATCCGGCTGTGAAGTGGACTGAATTGCGACAGGGTCTGTGGATAAACCCTGAATAGCCTTTGGACGGCGGGAAAAATCGGCAGCGCGCGCGCGGCGCTGGGCCGCGCCTGTCGCGCTACTCGACGGACTTCTTGCCTGTCGCGAGCGACAACAGGCTGCGCCCGAGCTGCCACGCCGCCTTCGCCTTCCGCGCGATCCCGCCGCCGTAGATGACGCCGACGGCGCCCTCGAGCATCGGGTAGGTCGAGCGCTGGATCGGGTAGAACGACATCCCCTTCCGGATCGGCACGCGGTCGGTCACCACCGTCTTCTCGAGGCAGCAGGCCCGGAGCCCCTCGCGCCCGTTGATCTTGCCGAAGCCCGAGATGCGCACGCCGCCGAAGGGCGCCGACTGCATCATGTAGGCGATGCCGTAGTCGTTCACCACGGTCATCCCGGCGGAGATGCGCGCCTGCATGCGCTCGGCGCGCTTGGCGCTCTTGGTGAACAGGGACGAGCCGAGGCCGTACGGCGTGTCGTTCGCCAGGCGGATCGCCTCCTCCTCGTCGCGGACCTTGATGATCGTCATCACCGGCCCGAAGGTCTCCTCGCGCACGATGTCCATGTCGTGCGTGACGTCGACGAGGACGGTCGGCTCCCAGAACTGCCCCGGCCACTTCGGGTTGCGCTTGCCGCCGACGAGGACGCGCGCGCCCTTGGCCACCGCGTCCTCGACGTGGCGCCCGATGATCTCGAGCTGCCGCGCCATCGTCATCGCCCCGACGTCGAACTGCCCGCCCGCGTCCTCGGTCGGCGGCCCCTGGCGCAGCGGCGCCACGCGGGCGACGACCTTCTCCACGAATTGATCGTAGACAGATTCGAAGATGTAGAGGCGCTCGGCCCCGACGCACATCTGGCCGCAGGCGGTGAAGACGCCGAGCATCGCCGTGTCGGCCGCCTGATCGAGGTCGGCGTCGTCGCAGACGATCATCGGGTCCTTGCCGCCGAGCTCGAGCACCACCGGCGTCAGCGTCTCCGACGCGGCGGCCATCACGCGCTTGCCGTTCTGCGGCGAGCCGGTGAAGAAGATCTTGTCGACGCCGCTCGTGACCAGCGCGCTGCCGGTCTCGCCCGCGCCGGTGACGATCTGGACGAGGTCCGTCGGGAGCCCCTCGGCGCGCAGCACCTCGTCGAAGATCGCCTGGAAGTCGGCGGCCGACCACGAGGTGAGCTCGCTCACCTTCACGACGACGGCGTTGCCGGCGAAGAGCGCCGGGACCACCGGGCAGAGGATGTTGTGGAAGGGGAAGTTCCACGGGCAGATGACGCCGACGACGCCGAGCGGGCGCCACTCGACGCGCACCTTCTTGTGCTGGAGCAGGCCCGACTCGCGCGGCTCGGGGGTGAGGTCGCGCTCGCCGTGGGCGATCAGGTAGCGGATTTTTTCGCAGACAGGAAAGATCTCGCCCATCGCGGCGTCGACGAGCGTCTTGCCCGAGTCGCGCGAGCAGAGGCGGCAGATCTCCTCCTGGTGGTCGACGATGTAGTCGAGGAGGCGGCGCATCACGGCGCGGCGCTTCTTGAACGACGTCGCGCCCCAGGCGGCCTGGGCGACGCGGGCGCGGGCGACGCGCTCCTTCACCATCTCGCGCGTGAAGACCGGGACCTCGCCGAGGTACTCGAGCGTGGCCGGGTTGCGGCACTCGAGCGTGGCGAAGCTCGCGAGGTCGCGATCGAGGCGGACGCTGTCGGTGGCGCGGGCGCGGGTGGGGGTCGTCGACGAGGTGCTCATGGCCGCGGACCTTACCCGTGGTGGAGCCTCGGCGCAACCGGTGGCGCGGCCGTCAAAAGTGGTGAGCGTTCGACATCGCACGCTGTGATGTCGCGGAGTTGCGCTCTGGTCCAACCATTGCTAAAGGGTCGGGCATGCGCTCGCGACTCCTCAACGGAATCCTGATGCTCGCGTTCCTCCTGTCGACGGCGATCGTGGTGACCGCGTCGCGCGAGCTCTTCGACGCCCTCGCGGGACGGTGACGCATGCGGACTCGAATCGGTTCTTGGGTGATGGTGATGGTCCTCGCTCTCCAGCTGCTGTCGGGCTCCGCGCGCGCCGACGCACCGACGCCGGCGTGGATGCCGCCGGTGGCGGCGCGCGCCGACGCCCGCCTCTCGCGCGGCCTCGCGATGAAGCGCGTCGGGATCAACCTGTCACTCCTCGGCACGGTGGTGCTGGTGGCGTCGCAGGCGCTCATCGGCGTGAGCGTCGCCTCGAGCGGGCTGCGCGCCTACGGCGAGCACTGCGGTGGAACGCCGAGCTGCCCGCCGTCGAGCGACGACCAGTCGCTCGGCGGCGCCGCCATCGGCACCTTCGTCGGGGCGTCGCTGATCCTCGCCGCCGGCATCCCGCTGTGGGCCGTCGGCGCCAAGGAGGCGCGCGAGGCGTCGGCGGCGCCGCGCCTCACCGTCGGGCCGACGTCGATCGGCCTGCGCTTCTGAACTGGTGGTACAACCGGGCGCATGCGCGCCCAGGTCGTCCGCGATCGCTTCGGCCTCGAGAACCTCGTTCTTGTCAATCAAGATTCCCGCCCGGTCGGTCCGCGCCAGGTGCGGCTGGCGATGCGGGCGGTGTCGCTGAACTACCGCGACCTCCTCATGGTCAACGGCCAGTACAACCCCAAGCAGCCGCTGCCGCTCACCCCCTGCTCCGACGGCGTCGGCGTGGTGACCGAGGTCGGCGCGGGCGTCACGCGGGTGAAGGTGGGCGACCGGGTCTGCCCGATCTTCGCGCAGGAGTGGCTGGCCGGCGACCCGTCGCGCGAGGCGCTGCGCTCGACGCTGGGCGGGCCGCGCCAGGGGACGCTCGCCGAGGAGATGGTGCTTGACGAAAACGGGGTAGTGGCGGTCCCGGGGCACCTCGACGACGTCGAGGCGGCGACGCTGCCCTGCGCGGCGATCACCGCCTGGAGCGCGCTCACGGTGAACGCGACGGTGCGCGCGGGCGACGTCATCGTCGCGCAGGGGACGGGCGGGGTGTCGATCTTCGCGCTGCAGCTCGGCCGGCTCCTCGGGGCGGAGGTGATCGTGACCTCGTCCAGCGACGAGAAGCTGGCGCGGGCCAAGGCGCTCGGGGCGACCCACGGCATCAACTACAAGACGACGCCCGACTGGGCGAAGGCGGTGCGCGACCTGACCGGCGGGCGCGGGGCCGACCTCATCGTCGAGGTGGGCGGCGCCGGGACGCTGGCGCAGTCGCTGAAGGCGGTGCGGCCGGGCGGGACGGTGTCGGTGATCGGCATCCTCGCGGGGCGGACGGGGGAGCTCGATCTGGCGCCGGTGTTCATGCAGAACATCCGGATGCAGGGCGTCTTCGTCGGGCACCGCGACGCGTTCGAGGCGATGAACCGCGCCATCGCGGCGCATCGGCTGAAGCCGGTGGTCGATCGCGTCTTCGGCTTCGAGGAGGCGGGGGCGGCCTTCGCGCACCTGGCGGGGGCGACGCACTTCGGGAAGATCGGCGTACGGGTGGCGACGGGAGCGTAACCGCGCGAGCGGTCGCGACGTAGGCGTAGCGTGAGGGTCGCGCACGCCGTCTTCGCGTTGGGGGTGCTCGCCGTCGCCGCGGCCGGGTGCGGCGCGCGGTTCGTCGACGAGCGCGGGCCGCGCGATCTGGCGGTGGCGCCCGCGCCGGAGGCGGGCGACCTCGCGGGCGTCGACGCGGGCGCGGAGCGGCTGATCGCCGTCGGGCGCTTCGAGGGGCGGGCCGGGCACGTCGGGCGCGGCGGCGCGCGGCTCGTCTCGCTCGACGGCGCGGGCGGGCGGCTCGCGCTGCGTCTCGACGACGACTTCGAGGCGAGCCCGGTGCCCGGGCCGGTGGTCGTCCTGACAGCGCGCGAGGCGCTGGGGACGGCGCTCCTCCCCGGCGATCGCGCGCTCGGGACGCTGGCGGCGCCGCGCGGTGCGCAGGAGTACCCCGTCGGTGCCGACGGCGGCGAGCGCGTCGCCTTCATTTTTTGTCAACCGTTCGGCGTCGAGGTGGCGCGCGTCCTCCTCGAGGCGGCGCCGTGAGGGCGGCGGTCGTCGCGGTGCTGGTCGTGCTGTCGGGCGTCGCACACGCGGGCGCCTGGACGCGCGACGCGGGGCACCACTACCTCAGCCTCACCTACCAGCGCATCGCCACCTCGACGCTGTTCGCGCCCGACTTCTCGAAGGTGGCCATCCCGCCCTACGAGCAGCACCAGCTCGGCTTCTACGGCGAGGTCGGGATCGTCTCGCGCTGGCTCACCGCCACCGTCGAGGGGACGCTCTATCGCAAGAACCGCCTCGTCGGGCAGGGCGCCACCGACGGGCTCGGCGATCTGCGGCTCGGCGCCTGGACGGGGCTCGTGACGCAGCCGGTGCGGCTCGCGCTCGGCGTCACCGTCGGGATCCCGACGGGGGACGCGCGCCCGTCGGCGCCGGCGGGGGCCGATGAGGAGGCGCAGCTCATCGCGCGCTCGCTGCCGACGGGCGACGGCGAGGTCGACGTCGAGGGGCGGCTGGCGCTCGGCTACTCGTTCGGGCGCGCCCGTCGCTGGCCGGTCGAGCACTACCTCGTCGTCGAGGCGGGCTACTGGCTGCGCACCGCCGGGTTCGCCGACGCCTTCGTGTGGCGCGCCGAGCTGGGGACGCGCCTGCCGTGGCGCTTCGTCGAGCGCTTCTGGTGGATCTGGCGCTTCACCGGCGTGGAGTCGTTCGCCTCGTCGACGGAGGCGGCGCGCAACGCGACCGGGCTCGGCAACGGCGTGACCTTCATCGCGCCGGGGGTCGAGGTCTACGGGCGCATCTGGCGCGGCGTCGGCGCGTCGTTCGCGCTCGACTCGGCGCTGCGCGCGCGCTCGGTGCCGGCGGGGCTCAACGTTCGCGTCGCGGTGAGCTGGCAGTGGTGACCGCGACGGCAGAGTGGTACGGTCGCGAGATCGTGGCGGCGAGGGGCGACGGGGACGAGATCGCGGAGGTCGCGGCGCTGATGGGGCGCTACTGCGACGGGGAGGAGGCGGCGTTCCACGCGCTCTACGCCCGCGTCGCGCCGCGGCTCCTCGGCTACCTGCGCGGGCTGGTGCGCGATCGCGCGACGGCGGACGATCTCCTGCAGCTCACGTTCTTGAAGGCGCACGAGGCGCGCGCAGCGTACGTGCGCGGGGCCGATCCGCTGCCGTGGCTGTACACGATCGCGCATCGCACCGCGCTCGACGAGCTGCGCCGCCAGGGGCGCGCGCGGGCGCGCTTCGTCGACGAGCCGGGGCCGGCGGACGAGCCGCGGGCGACCCTCGACGGCGCGGCGGAGGCGGCCCCCGTCGTCGAGGAGCGCCTCTCGGAGGAGACCGCCGCGGCGCTCGCCACGCTACCGGAGAGTCAGCGCGAGGCGCTCCTGCTCACCCACGTCCACGGGCGCTCGCACGCCGAGGCGGCCGAGATCGCCGGGACGACGCCGGGGGCGATCAAGCTGCGAGCGCACCGCGCCTACGTGACGTTGCGCAAGCTGCTCGGTGCTAGAAAGGAGTCGGCATGACGAGCGGCGAGCCACGCATCCCCGTCGGGCGGGACGAGACGCCGCCGCCGCCGTCGGCGCGGCTGCTCGACGCCGTGCGCGGGATGAAGCCGGTGCGCACGCGCGCGCCGAAGCTGGCGCTGACCGCGGTGCTGGCGGTGGCGACGGCGGTCGTGGCGGCGCTGCTGCTCCACCACTCGCTGCGCGCGGACCTGCCGTGGCTGCCGGTGGCGGAGATGGTGGCGATCGGCGCCCTGTGGGGCGTCGGCGCGGTGGCGGCGATCGCGATGGCGCTGGTGCCGCCGCGACGGCAGGTGATGCCGAGCGGCGTGCGCGCGCTGCGGGTGGCGCTCGGCGTGACGGTGTCGCTGGTCGTGCTGGCGGTGCTGGCGCCGCCGGAGGCGCCGGGCCACACCGAGATCCCCGTCGGGGCGGAGGCGATCGCGCGGGCGGTGCGCTGCGCGGCGACGGCGCTGACGATCGCGGCGCCGATCCTCGTCGCGGGGGTGATCGCGCTCCGGCGCATCGACGGGATGGCGCGCTGGCGGCTGGGCGCGGCGCTGGGCGCGGGCGGCGGCGCCGTCGGCGGGTTCGCGCTGCACCTCGCCTGCCGCTTCGGGGGCGCGTTCCACGTCGGCGCGGGGCACGCGGGCGCGGTGGCGATCGCGTCGCTGGTCGGGGCGGCGATCGTCCCCGGGGCGCTCGCGCTCCTCTCCAAGCGTTCGCGCTAGACAAGAAGTCGGGCCTCCCGCCGCGAACGGGAGAGCGTCAGCCGGCGACGCGGGCGGCGCGCGCGAGGAGCTCGGCGTCGTCGAGGCGGACGGCGATGGCGCGCGCGCGACGGAGGGCGTCGGCGGCCGCGGCGCCGTCGAGGATGCGCGCCAGGAGGAGGAGGCCCATCGCCCGCAGCCGCACGTAGCCGCCGTCGCCGGCGTGGCGCACGGCGCGCTCGGCGAGGGCGCGCGCCTCGTCGCGGCGGCCGGCGCGATGGGCGCCCCAGGCGAGCCCGGCGTCGCGGCGATAGCTGGCGAAGGGGTGCAGGTCCTCCGTCGGGAGCGCGGCGTAGATGGCGAGCGCGCCCGCCGGGTCGTCGCGGTGGTTGAGCTGATAGGCGCGCTGATCGGCGAGGCGCGCGGTGAAGCAGGCGCGCTCGGGCGGCTCCAGCGTCGCGCGCGCCAGCGTGGCCTCGGCGTCGTCGAGCGCGGCGTCGACCTCGGCGGCGGTGGCGAGGCGGCTCGCGACATAGCCGCGCGCGAGGGCGAGCTCGACGCGCGCGGTGGCGTCGACGGCGCTCCCCTGCCCCGCCGCCGCCTCGAGGAGCGCCTGCGCCTCGTCGAACGCGCGCCCGCGCAGCGCGCAGCTCGCGCGCGCCAGCAGCAGCCACACGCGCGCCCGCGACTCCGACGCCGGCGGGCGATCCCACAGCCGCACGAGGTCGAGGCACACCGGCAGCGGGAGGTCGTTGAACGGGCTGTGATAGAGCCCCATCCAGCGCAGGCGCGCCTCGACGGAGCGCGGCACCCCGAAGGCGCGCAGCACGCGCGCGCCCCACGCCCCGCCGTCGAGCTGCCCGCGGGCTCGCAGCCGGCGCAGCGCGCGCTCGACGGAGGCGACGTCGCCCGCGCCGCCGCCCAGCTCGACGAGGCGCCAGGCGACCTGGGCCAGCGACCCGTGCTCCTCGACGAGCGCAGCGACGAGATCGCCCCAGGCGAACCCGGGCGGCGTCGCGTCCTGTCCCGCCTGTCCGGGTTTCTGTCCGTGCCGCGCGCCCATCGGAACCCCATTCTGCATCAGCAGAGGAGACGAATTCATGTATACGCATTATCTGGTGGTCGACCTCGAGGCGACCTGCGACGAGGACCACCGCATCCCGCGCGAGGAAACCGAGATCATCGAGATCGGCGCCGTCCTCGTCGACGCCGCCACCCTCGCCCCCGTCGAGGAGCTGCAGACCTTCGTCCGGCCGATGCGCCACCGGACGCTGACGCCGTTCTGTATGCGCTTGACGACAATCACCCAGGCCGACGTCGACGCGGCGCCGCGCTTCCCCGAGGCGCTGGCGCGGGTGCGCGCGCTCGTCGGCAAGCGCCGCGTCCAGCTGGCGTCCTGGGGCGCCTACGACCGCAACCAGCTTGAGCGCGACGCGCGCCGCCACGGGGTCGCGCTGCCGTTCGGCGCCGGGCACCTGAACATCAAGGACGCCTTCGCCCGCCTCGCCGGGGAGGGGCGCGGCCTCGGCACCGTCGCGGCGCTGCGACGGGTCGGCCTCGCCTTCGAGGGCACCCACCACCGCGGCATCGACGACGCGCGCAACATCGCGCGGCTCCTGCCCTACGCGCTCGGGCGGCGCCCCATCGCCGGCGCGCGCGCGGAGGCCCGTCGATGAGCCGGCGCGACCAGCTCTACATCATGGTCGACGTCGAGACGAGCGGACCGATCTACGGCCACCACTCGCTCACCGAGCTCGGCGCGGCGGTCGGGTCGGTCGCCGACGGCGTCGTCGATCGGTTCGAGGTGCTCGTCCGCCCCATCGGCGACGCGGTGAAGCAGAGCCGCGGCTCGTTCGCCCGCGCGCAGCGCGAGGGGCTCGCCCCCGACGAGGCGATGCGCCGCTTCGCCGCCTGGGCCAGGCCCTTCATCGAGCGCGGCGCGCAGTTCGTCGCCCGACCGGCGGCGTTCGATTGGCCCTGGGTCGTCTGGTACGCGTGGACCTTCCTCGGTGAGAACCCCTTCGGCTTCAAGGCGCTCTGCGCCTCGTCGTGGCTCGAGGCGCGCGGCCACAGCTTCCGCGGGGTCGAGCTGCCGCACGTCGCCGTGGAGGACGCCGTGATCCAGCTGCGCCACTTCCTCCCGCACGCGACGTAAGGAGCTATGCTCCTCGGGCGTCACATGCCCTCCCCCCTCGAGCTCGCGCTGGCCGGCGCGGCGGCGTTCGGCGCCGGCCTGGTGAACGCCTTTGCGGGCGGCGGCACGCTGATCTCGTTCCCGACGCTGGTGGCGCTCGGCGTGCCGCCGATCGTGGCCAACGTCACCAACACCGTCGCGCTCTGCCCCGGCTACCTCGGGGCCTCGATCGCGCAGCGCAAGGCGCTCGTCGAGGAGGGGCGCGGGCTCGCCGCGCTGTTCGTCGCCGCCGCCGTCGGTGGCCTGGCCGGCGCCGGGCTGCTCGTCGTCAGCCCCGAGGCGCTCTTCCGCGGGCTGGTGCCGTGGCTGCTGCTCCTCGCGGCGGCGCTCCTCGCGACGCAGGACACGCTGCGCCGTCGCCTGCTCGGTGAGCCGAAGCCCGACGGCGCGCGCGTCAGCGTCGGGCTCGTCGCCGGCGTCTTCTTCGGATCGATCTACGGCGGCTACTTCGGCGCGGGGCTCGGCATCTTGATCCTCGCGGTGCTGGGGCTGTGGCTGCACGCGCCGCTGCCGCGGCTGAACGCGGTGAAGCAGGCGCTGTCGCTCGTCGTGAACGTGCTGGCGGCGCTGGCGTTCGTCTTCTCGGGCAAGGTCGCCTGGCCCTACGCGGGGGCGATGGTCGTCGGCAGCCTCGTCGGTGGACACGTCGGCGGGAAGCTCAGCGGGCGCGTGAACCCGCGCGTCCTCCGCGTCGCGATCATCGTCGTCGCGGTCGGGATGGCGATTCGCTTCTTCCTTCGCGCCTACAGCGCGCTTCACTTGGATTGATCGTCGCGAGACGCTCGAGCCCGAGTCGAGGTTGGGCGCGCGAGGAGCGAGGAGCGCAGGACTACCCGTCGGTAATCTGAGCACCGCAGCGACGAGCCCGACCAAGATCGGCCGGGATTCGAGCGTCGCAGCAGATTCAATCCGAGTGAAGCGCGCTGTAGCGTGGAATAGCGTCGGCGCGGCGGGTCGTTCATCCTGACAGCATGAAGTGCGGGGTGGGCGCGATCGGTCCGGTGGTCGTCGCGGCGACGGCGGCGACGACGCCGAGCTCCTGTGGTCCGTCGTCGGCGGAGATCGGCGCCGGCGTCCTCGTGGCGCTGCCGCTCATCGCGCTGGCGGTGCTCGGCGTGCAGGTCGGCTTCGTCTGGCTGTGGCGGCGCTTCCGCCCGACGCTCGGCGTGAGCTGGGTGGACGCGGCGTGGCTCGTTGGGGCGCTGGCGGGGCTCGCCGCGCTCGTCGCGGTCGCCGGCGGGCAGAAGCTCGACGTGTTCGGCATCGCCTTCTGGCTGGTGGGCTGCTCGTACGCGACGATGACGCTGGTGACGATGCGCATCCTCTTCGCCGTCGACGTCGGGCCGCGCGTCGTGGTGCTGGCGCAGGCGCTGCCGGCGGTGCTGTTCGCGGCGCCGGCGATCGCGCTCCTCTTCACGCGGGGCACGCACCACGTGTCGTGGGAGGACGCCTACGTCGGGATGTGCATCTACCCCGGGATGGGGGGCTGGGTGCCGGGGGCGCTGGCGCTGGCGCTCGTCGTCGAGGCGCTCATCCGGGGGCGCCGCGGCGACGGGCGCGCTGCTGGAGCTCGGCCAGGGTTGCCAGGGCCTCGCGCGGGGTGAGGCCGTCGACGTCGAGCGACAAGAGGGCGCGCTCGAGGTCGGTGGGGCCTTCGACAGCGGGAGCGGGAGCGGGAGCGGGAGCGGGTTGAGCTGGCGTGAACAGCGACATCTGATCGGCGCGCGGGGTGAGGGCGTCGCCGCGCTCGAGGGTGGCGAGGAGCTCCTTGGCGCGCGCGATGACGCTCTTGTCGAGGCCGGCGAGGCGCGCGACCTGGATGCCGTAGCTGCGCGACGCGCCGCCCGGGACGACCTTGTGCAGGAAGATGATCTCGTCCTTGTGCTCGCGCACCGCCGTCGAGAAGTTGCGGACGCGCGGCCGCGTGCGCGTGAGCGCCGTCAGCTCGTGGTAGTGCGTGGCGAACAGCGTCTTGGCGCCAATCTTGTCATGCAGAAATTCCGCCACCGACCAGGCGATGGCCATCCCGTCGTAGGTCGAGGTCCCGCGGCCGATCTCGTCGAGCACCACCAGCGATCGGCGCGTGGCGTGGCGCAGGATGTTGGCGGTCTCGCGCATCTCGACCATGAAGGTCGAGTCGCCGCGCGCCAGGTTGTCGCTCGCGCCGACGCGCGTGAAGACGCGATCGACGACGCCGACGTGGGCGCGCCCGGCGGGCACGAACGACCCCACCTGCGCCATGATCGTGATCAGCGCCGCCTGCCGCATCGCCGTCGACTTGCCGGCCATGTTCGGCCCGGTCAGCACGATGAGCTGCGCGTCGTCGGGATCGAGCGCCAGATCGTTCGGCACGAAGCGCCCCGCGGCCGCGAGGCGCTCGACTACGGGATGCCGCCCATCCTCGATCTCGAGGCGCAGATCGTCGGTGACCTCGGGGCGGCAGTAGCCCGAGACGTGCGCCACCTCGGCGAGCGACGCCAGCGCGTCGAGCCGCGCCACCGCCTCGCCGAGACGCAGCAATCTCCCGACGGCGCGCGCGACCTCGACGCGCAGTCGCTCCCACGCCTCGAGCTCGAGCTCGAGCCGCCGCTCGTCGGCGTGGAGGATCTTGGCCTCGTAGTCGGCGAGCTCGGGCGTGACGAAGCGCTCGGCGTTGGCCAGCGTCTGCTTGCGGACGTAGTCCTTCGGCACGCGATCGAGGTTCGACCGCGTGATCTCGAGGTAGTAGCCGAAGACCCGGTTGTGGCGGATCTTCAGCGACGAGATCCCGGTGCGCTCGCGCTCGCGCGCCTCGATGGCCGCGACCTTCTCGCGCCCGCCCGCCGCCAGGTCGACCAGCTCGTCGAGCTCGGGCGACCAGCCGCGCCGCACGAAGCCACCGTCGCGCCACTGCGCCGGCGGATCGTCGACGAGCACGGCGGCGATCGCGCGCGCCACCTCCTCGCAGAGATCGTCGCCCAGGCCCCCGCCCGCCGCCGCGTCGAGCAGCGCCGGCCGCGCCAGCCGCTCGAGCGCCGGCGACTCGTCCATCGCCTGCACCAGCCGCGCCCGCACGTCGGGCAGCCGCTCGAGGCTGCGGCGCAGCGCCGCGAGATCGCGCGGGGCCGCGACGCCGAGCGAGATGCGCCCCGCCAGCCGCTCGAGGTCGTACACCTCGGCCAGCGCCGCCGAGAGCTCGGCCCGCGCCGCCGCGTGCTCGACGAGCCACTCGACCGCGTCGAGCCGCCGCCGGATCGCCGCCACGTCGGTGAGTGGGGACGCCAGCCAGCGCCGCAGGAGGCGCCCGCCCATCGCCGTCCGCGTCGCGTCGAGCACGTGGTAGAGGCTCCCCTCGCGCCGCCCGCCCTGCAGCGTGACGAAGAGCTCGAGGTTGGCGCGCGTCGCCTCGTCGAGGAGCAGCGCGTCCCCGGCGCGATAGGGGCGCAGCGTCGCGATCGGCAGCGTCCCCTTCGGCTGCGTCGCGCGCGCGTAGGCCACCGCCGCCGCCCCGGCCCTGAGCGCGAGCGGCCCGGGCGCCGTCGCCGCCGCCGCCTCGAGCGCGTGGTCGAGCGACGCCCCCAGCACCTCCTCGAGGAGCCGCCGCGCCTTCACCCCGTCGGGCGGCGTCTCTTCCGGCAGCGCGCTCCACGTCGTCCGCACGCGCGCCTTCAGCGCCGCCGGGTCGAGCCGCGTCGCCAGCGCGTCGTGATCGACCAGCACCTCGCGCGGCTCGAGGCGCGCCAGCTCGTCGGTGAGCTCGTCGACGCCGAGCTCGGTCACCGCGAACTCCCCCGTCGAGACGTCGAGGTGCGCCAGCCCCACGCGCCGCCCCGATTTTTCGTCCAGCACGATCGCGCACAGCGTGCAGGCCGCCTTCGGATCGAGCTGCTCCTCGTCGAGGACGACGCCCGGCGTGACCACCCGCACCACCTCGCGGCGGACGATCCCCTTGGCCTTCGCCGGGTCCTCCATCTGCTCGCAGATCGCCACCTTGTGGCCGAGCTCGACGAGCTTGCCGATGTAGTGGCGCGAGGCGTGGTGCGGCACGCCGCACATGGGGATGGGGTTCTCCTTCCCCTTGTCGCGGCTGGTCAGCGTGAGGTCGAGAGTGCGCGCGACGACGACGGCGTCGTCGAAGAACATCTCGTAGAAGTCGCCCAGCCGGAAGAAGACGATGCAGTCCGGGTAGGCGTCCTTCACCTCCAGGTACTGCCGCATGAGCGGCGTATCGACCGACGACCCCTCTGCCACGCGCGATCGGTATCACAGGTGCGGCCCCCATTTCGCCGGTTAGAGCACCCACGGCGACGATGCGCCGACCCTGGGCTGCGCCGCTCCTCGCCTTCACCCTCGCCGCCGGCTGCCACGTCGGACCGCTGGCGCCCGATCGCCCCGTCGAGGTCGTCCGCGACGAGCTCGGCTTCACCCACATCTACGCCAAGAGCGATCGCGACGCGCTGTTCGCCGCCGGGTACGCGCAGGCGCGCGATCGGCTGCTCCAGATGGAGATCGTCCGCCGCCAGGCCTACGGCCGCCTCGCCGAGCTCGTCGGGGCCGAGGGGCTGCGCACCGATCGCGCCTCGCGCACGATGAACTTCGCGCGCTGGGGGCGGGCCGACGCCGAGCGCGCCCGGGCCGAGCGCCCCGAGGAGGTCCGCCTCCTCGACGCGTGGGCGAACGGCGTCAACCGCCGCATCGCCGAGCTCACCATCGGGCTCGAGCCCTGGCCGCCGGGGTTCGACGGCTTCCGCCCGACGCCGTGGAGCGCGGACGACGTCTACGTCGTCGGCAAGCTGTTCACCTTCGGGCTCTCGTCGACGCTCGACAACGACGTCCTCGCCTCGGTGGTGCTGCGCGTGGTCCCGGGCCTCGCGCAGAAGGTCCCGCTCCTCAAGCCCGCCTACGACACCTTCATCCTCGAGTCCTCGGGCGGGACGGTGCCGTCGTCCGAGGGGCCGCTCTCGACGGCGTCGGCGCCCCCCGCGCGACCGGGGAAGATTCCGCTAGACGACAATGTCCGCCGCGCGCTCGCCGGCTGGCGCCCGGTGTTCGACGACCCGTGGATGTCGCCGATGTGGGCCAGCTCGGGGTCGAACAACTGGGCGGTCTCCGGCCGCTTCACCGACAGCGGCAAGCCCTACGTCGTCGGCGACCCGCACCAGCCGGTCACGCAGCCGAACCGCCTCTGGCCGGTGCACCTCTCGACGATGGAGGCGGGCGGCACCTTCGACACCATCGGCTTCACCTTCGGCGGCACGCCCTTCGTCGAGCTCGGCCACACCCGCACGCTCGGCTGGACGGCCACCACCAACTTCGCCGACGTGATGGACCTCTGGGACGTCGAGGCCGTCGGCGACACCGACGCCATCCGGCTCGGCGGCGAGACGCGCACGGTCGTCCGCCGCGAGGAGCGCATCCGCGTCCGCCGCCCCGACGCGCGCTACGGCGACGCCGACGAGGAGCTCTTCGTGGTGCGCGACGTCCCCGGCTTCGGCGTGCTCCTCCCCGAGGAGATCCTCCCGGTGCCGAAATACCTCATCGCCGACGGGGAGATCCTCTTCGACTGGACCGGATTTTCTGCTGGACAGGAAGCGGGCGTCTGGCTGGCGCTCGACCGCGCGCGCACCGTCGACGACTTCGAGCGGGCCATCGATCTCGTCGGCACCGGCGCCCAGAACTTCACCGCCGCCGACGCCAACGAGATCAGCTACCGCGTCCACGGCGACGTCCCCGACCGCGGCCCCCCGTCGGCGCGGCCGATGCCCTGGCACATCCAGGACGGCGGCGACCCGGCGACGCTGTGGACGCGCGGGCTCCTCGGCGCCGAGCGCATGCCGCGCCTGCGCGAGCCGCCGCGCGGGATCCTCTTCTCGGCGAACAACGACCCGTTCGGCTTCACCGAGGACGGCGTCGTCGAGAACGACCCCTTCTACTGGGGCGGCTTCTACGCGCAGGGGTTCCGCGCGCGGCGCCTCGAGGAGCGGCTGGGTGCGCTGCTCGATCGCGTCGCGCAGGGCGGCGCCAAGGTCTCGCGCGCCGACCTGGAGGACGTGCAGCACGATCGCCACAGCCTGCTCGCCGATCGGCTGCTGCCCGCGCTCGCCGAGGCGATCGCGAAGCTCGACCGCGATCCGGCGCTGGCGACGTACGCGGGGCGCGCCGATCTGGTCGAGCTCGCGGGGCGCCTCGCGCGCTGGGACCGTCGCTGGACGCGCGACTCGCACGCCGCCGCGCTGTTCCTCGGCTTCTCCTGGTTCGCCGCGCGGCGCGCCATCGCCGAGACCTCGACGGCGCAGCTCTTCGATCAGATCAGCGAGAAGTCGCCCCCTTCTTCCTCGGGGTGCTGTCGAACCTCGTGGCCGAGCGCGTGCCCAGCGCCCCATTTTTTGTCAACGGTCGCGACCTGGCGCTGGTGGCGGCCCTCGACGACGCTGCGAAGTGGCTGACCGCGCGCTTCGGCTCGACGGCGGAGAGCGCCTCGCGCTACGGCGACGTGCACCAGATCGAGCCGCCCGCCGCCTGGAGCGCGCTCCCCGACGGGACGGCCCGCCCGATGGACGGCGCGCCCGACACCCTGTTCGTCGCCGAGGGCGCCCTCTTCGACGCGAGCGGCAAGCCGCGCCCGGTGGTGAACCCGCGCGAGGTGCCCATCTACCGCATGGTGATCGGCTTCCGCGCCGACGGGACGGCGCAGGCGACGGTGAACTACATGCAGGGCGCGAGCGAGGACCCGGGGTCGCGCTGGTACGAGAGCGCGCAGCCCGACTGGATCGAGGGGACCTACCGCCCGCTGCCCTTCCTGCGCGGCGAGGTCGACGACGCCGCCGTCGAGCGCTGGACGATCGACGGGAAGTAGACGAAAAAATCGCGGGCGATGGCCCGCGACCGCGATCGGACGATCCTCGACGGCTGGTTCCACCCGCGCGACGCCGAGGAGGTGCGCCTCGCCTGCGGCGCGCTCGTCGGCGGCTCGACGCAGGGGAGCTGGGGCGAGGTGCGCTCGCCGGGGTTGCTGTCCATGATGCGCGGGCGCGCGCGGGCCGATCGCGACGGGCTGTGGTCGGAGCAGATCTTCGGGCCGCTCGTCGACGATCGCTGCCTGTGCGGGAAGTACCAGGGCGCGGCGGCGCGCGGGACGCTGTGCGAGAAGTGCGGCGTCCTGTGCGACGCCTCGTCGCTGCGCGCGACGCGCTGGGGGCACCTGCCGCTGGCGCGGCCGCTGCGCCACCCGATCGGGATCGACGTCGAGGTGGTGCCGGTGGTGCCGCCGGGGGATCGGCCGCTCGTCGCCAGCGACGATCCAGCGCGGCCGGCGCGCGCGCCCGGGCCGGTGAACGAGGCCTACCGCGCGCTGGTCCAGCGGGCGCTGCGCTGGCGGCGGCTCCTCGAGCTCAACGCGCCCGACATCATCCTGAATAACGAGCGGCGGCTCACGCAGGAGGCGCTCGAGCGGCTGTACGCGGTGGTGCGCGACCCGCCGCCGGTCGCGACCAGCGGCTGGAGCGCGCCCGACCCCGAGGAGGACGACCTGGTGCCGCTCCTCACGCTGCCGCTCCGGCCGCCGCCGCCGATCGACGGCGACAACGACGACGACGACGACGACGAGCGGACGGCGCTCGTCTTCATCGACGACGCGCGGCTGGCGGTGCAGCGCGGCGCGCGCCTGGCGATCGTCGCGCTCGCCGACGGCGCGGTGCTGGCCCGCCACGACGTCGGGGGCGCGACCGCCGTCGCCTCCGACGGCGCGCACCTCGTGTTGACCGCGGGCACGCCCTACCCCGACTTCGGCGAGGAGGGGCCGAGCGCGCTCGTCGGGCTGCACGTCCTCGACGTCGCGCGCGGGGCCTGGCTCGACCGCTACCCGGAGTCGCTCCCGTCGGTGTTCTTCACGCAGGACCAGCCGGAGGACGCGGGGCTCACCGATCTGCGCGACGGGCGCTCGCTCACGCTCGACGTGCCGTCGGATCGCCCCGGCGTCTTCGCCTGGGCGCGCGACCAGGCGTTCGTCTGGGTCGGCGGCGACGACGCCGACGGGCTGGTCATCGGGACGCGCGACGGCCTCGTCTACCTCGAGACGGGCGCGCTGGCCCTCGATCCCGAGCGCGGACCGTTCCTGCTCGCCGACGGACGGCTCGTCGCCGAGGTGCCGGCGCGCGACGACGACGCCGCCGACGACGATGACGACGCCGACGCGGACTGGCGCCTGTCAGCGGCGGCGCTCGCGCTGACCTCCGACCGTCGCTGGCGCGTGCTCTCGCCGACGCGCGCCGCGGGCGAGCTCGACGGCCAGCGCTTCACGCTCGGCTTCCGCGCGCGCGCCGCCGGGTTCGATCCGACGGGCGCACGCCTGGCGCTGCTCGCGTCGGACGCGATCCTCGTCGTCGCCTGGGAGGGCCCGCGCCTCCTCGCGCGCCTCCCGCTGCCCGACGCCGCGGAGTAAGATTCCGCCCGCGAGAGGGGGCCGCATGCGAAGAGCGTTCGTGGGGGTGGCGATCGCAGCGACGATCGCCGTCGGTGGGCCGGCCGGGGCGCGCGGGGTCGAGCCGAAGGTGCTGGGCTGGAGCAGCGACGGGCTGCGCTTCCTGTACGTCGCCCCGCCCGAGGACGCGGGCGAGCTCGACGAGTCGATGGGCAACGCCAGCGCGTCGGTGACGTTCGGGGTGGTGCTCGACGCGCGCACCGGCCTCGTCGCCGAGCGCTACCTGCTCGCCTCCGACGGCGAGCCGACCGCGAAGGAGCGCGCCGAGTGGAAGGCGCTCCCGGGGAAGGCGGCCTGGCAGGCGCTGGTGAAGTCGACGGGCGCGGCCTGCACCGGGGGACGCGCCGCCAGCGACGGGGCGACGACCGCCGACGTGCAGCTGAAGGGCAAGTCGCTGAAGGGCGCCTGGAAGAAGGACACCTACGGCTTCTCGTTCGTCGGTGACGAGATGGCGGAGAAGAGGGCGACGCTGCTCCTTCAGATCGCGCGCGCGGGCAAGGCGATCGCCTCGGCGCAGTGGAGCGGCTCGTCGCCGATGGCCAGCGCCGGCGGGAGCCTCTCGGGGAAGGTGTCGCTCTGCTGGGCGCCGGGCGGCAAGCGCGTCGCCTGGATCGTGACTCGCAATTCCGGAATGATGCGCGACCCGGGCGAGTGGCAGATCGTCCTCGGGCCGACGGCGGCGCCGCGCGTGCAGCTCGTCGCCGACAAGGGCGTGCTCGCCCAGGCGGCGGCGAAGGTGGGCGCGGCGCTCGAGGCGGCGGGCGTCGTCTCGACGAGCGCGAAGGCCTCGAACGAGGCGTCGCCGCGACCGGCGACGGTGATCTATGCCGCTGAGGGCTTCGAGGCCGACGCGCAGCGCATCGCCGCGGCGGTGCCGGGCGGAGCGACGGTGGCGAAGCTCGACTGGAAGGCGCCGTTCGACGTCGTCGTCGGCATCGGCGCGACCGCGCTGAAGTGATCGCCGGGCTGGCGGCGCTCGGGGCGGCGGCCGTCGTCGCCGCCGCGGGGCCGACGGGGCCGATCGCGGATGCGACCGCGCCGCCCGGGCTCGGCGACGGCGAGGCCGAGGAGTGCGGCCGCTGCCACACGCGCCTCTACGACGCCTGGCGCGCCTCGCGCCACGGCGCCGCCTACACCAACGCCATCTTCGCGTCGTCGTTCGCGCGCGAGCCGCGGCGCTGGTGCCTCTACTGCCACAGCCCGCTCGCGGCGCAGGTCGCCGAGGCGGCGCGGCTGCGCGTCGTCGACGCGAGCCAGGCCCCGCGCGCCGCCGAGGGCGTGGGCTGCGCCGCCTGCCACCTCCGCGACGGGGTCGTGCTCTCGGCGCGCGAGCCGTCGGCGCGCGCGATCGCCGCCCACCCGACGCGGCGCGATCCGCGCCTCGGGACCGAGGAGCTGTGCGCGCGCTGCCACCAGTTCAACTTCCCCGACGCGCGCGCGCGCGGGCACGTCCGCTACACCGCGGCGCCGATGCAGGACACCGTCGGCGAGTGGCGCCGCTCGGGGGCGCGCGCGACCTGCCGCGAGTGCCACCTCCGCGACGGCGCGCACGGCTTCCCTGGCGGGCACGACGCCGCCCTCCTCCGCGACACGCTCGCGGTCGAGGTCACGCGGGCGGCGCCCGATCGCGCGGTCGTCGTCGTGCGCGCGCGCGGGGCGGCGCACCGCGTCCCGACGGGAGATCCCTTCCGTCGCCTGTGGGTCGAGCTGTGCGACGCGCCCGACTGCGAGGAGCCGCTGGCGCGGCCGGCGTTCGGGCGGCGCTACGCGCGCACGCGGGCGGCGTGGAGGCGGGTGGCGGATACGACGCTGCCGCCGGCCGCCGACGAGAGCGAGGCGCGGCGCGAGGTGCGGATCGCGGGCGCGCCGGCGGGGGCGCTCCATTGGCGGCTGGTGATGGGGTACGTGGCGCCGAGCACGGAGCGCGACCTGGAGGTCGGTGATCGGGAGCTCGAGATCGTGCGCGGGGTGGTGCGGTGATAGACAGAAATTCCGGGAGCGGGAGCGGGAGCGGGAGCGGGAGCGGATCTCAGAGCTTGGCGACGTAGGCGATGAGGTGCTGGCGGCGCTCGAGCTCGTTCTTGGCCTCCTGCGCCGCCTCCTTCGAGCCGAAATCACCGACGCGCACGCGCCAGAAGGTCCCCTTGCCCGGGACCTCCGACTGCACGAGGAACGGCTTCATCCCCGACGCCTGCACCTTCTTCATGAAGGCCTCGGCGTCGCCCTTGTCGGGGAACGCCGAGAGCTGCAGCGTGAAGCGCGCGCCCGCCTCGACCTTCGGCGTCTCGCCCTTCTTCACCGCCTGCGCCGGAGCCGGACGTGCGGGCGCCGGAGGATCGATCTTCTCGACCGCCGCCGGGCCGATCGCCGTCGGGATCGAGGGCTCGCTCGGCGCCGCCGCCGCGGCCGCCGCCACCGCCGCCGCGCCCGGCGTCACACCGACGCTGGCGCCCGCGCCGCGCTTGCCCGCCGCGTCGCGCGCGCCGAGCGTGCGGTGATAGGTGAGCCCCTCGTCGGCGTCGCCCAGCTGATCGAGCGCCGCCAGCGGGTCCTCGACGGGCGCCGGGCTCATCGCCAGCGCGCGCGCCTCCATGCGCTTGCCGACGAGCACGCCGGTCACGAAGAGGATGCAGGCGACGACGGCGCCACCAAAGAACAGGAAGAAGATCTGACGACCGTCGAGAGAGATCTCGACTTTGTCTTTCCAGCGATCGAGGTCGCGCATGGCGGCTGGCTCCTACTTACACCTACATTCGAGCCTCGCCCGCCTCTCCCTCGGGAGCAAATTTTTTCGCGCGTGCTACCGGACGACGAACGACCGATCGCTCGCCAGCGCCGGCGCGAACAGCCGGATGAGCTGCCCGCGCAGGCCGGTGGCCGCCGCCTGCTTCCCCTGGTCGAGGACGAAGATGGTCTGCCCGTCGGGCGCCACCACCCCCGTCCGCGGCGTCTGCGCCACCACGTCGACGCCGAGCACGATCGTCTGCGGGAAGCCCGCCCCGACGACGTCGAACTTGAGGACGAGGTCGTCGGGCGGCGGTTTCTCCACCGGCACGTCGAGCGCGAACGCGAACAGGGGGTTCTCGAAGTGGATGGTCTTCGTCGTCGAATTGTCCTTCGCCGTCGCGTCGCAGACGTTCGACGTCGGATCGCTCGGCGGCACGATGGCGTCGATCGCCCGCGGCTGCGGCCCGCTCCCCGAGAAGCAGGCCGGGATCGGCGCACCGACGGGGATGCGCGCCTGGCGCAGTCGCACGTAGGGCGTCGCCGCGCGGTCCGGCGGCACGCGGCACTCACCGTCGGGGCCCGGCTCGAGCACCGAGTAGGTCCCGGTCTGCGAGCCGCTCACGAGGAACGCCTCGCCCGCCCGCACCTCGTACGCCTGCAGCTCGCGGAGGCAGCCGAAGCCGCCCTGCGAGACGGGCGTGATGAAGCGATCGTCCCACGGCGCGCGCAGGCAGCGCCCGCCGCCGTCGACCTGCGACTGCGCGCACTGGAAGCCGACGCCGCAGGCGCCCGCCACCGTCGAGTCGTTGAGCGCGCAGGTGCGCAGGCAGCGCTTCGCCCCGTCGGCGTCGGCGACGCATCGGGTCGGCGCGGCCTGATCGACGCCGCTCACGCGAACCGAGACGCTCACCGCGGCGCAGTCGGCGTCGACGTCGCAGGTGCGCGTCTCGAGCGGGTGCTCGGGCTGCGCGATCTCGGCGAGGCGCAGCGTGTCCTCGACGAGCCCCTGCGCCGGCGCCTGCCGCGCCGAGAGGATGCGGTAGCGCCGCACGCCGCGGAGGAGCGCCCCGCACTGCCGCTCCTCGAGCATGCGCTTCGACGGATCGCGATCGAGGCACAGCCCCGTCGTCACCTGGATCGGCGCCGCCGGGTCGCGCACGCAGGTCTGCGCGTAGTCGCAGTCCGCGTCGGTCTTGCAGCCGGTGAGCACGACCTTGTCGCCGGCGCGCACGCCGCGGAAGCAGAACGCCCCGCCCGCGTCGACGAGGACGCCGCCCGGCTCGAGGCGCGCCTGGGTGCGCGCGGTCTGCGGCAGCGCCCCCTCCCACGCCAGCGCCCAGGTCTCGTTCACCATGCGGTCCCACTCGAAGAAGGTGACGCTCTCGCGCTGGGTCGGGCACTGCTCCCCCGCCACCGACGAGCGCGCGACCGAGAACAGGCTCGGCAGCGCCTGCGTCCCCGCGTCGCCGATCAGATCGACGCCCTGGTTGCCGATGGTGATCGTCGTCGGCGTGTTCTCGTTCGCCAGGCGCGCCGCCCCGCTCACGTCGGCGCAGGAGGCCGGCGCCACGTAGCGGAACCCAGCGTTGCGCGGCCGGTGCGCGAGGCGCTCGTAGAGCGTCGGCTGCGGGCGCCCCGGGAGCAGCGGCAGCGTCGCCCGCGACGGGTCGACGTTGTCGAGCGCGCAGGCCGGCGTGTAGGCGCCGGCGGTGCCCTGCGGGATGTTCGGCGCGGGGCAGGCGTCGAAGATCGTGACCGGCATCGCGCGCCCGTCGCTGCCGATGATGAAGGCGAAGTCTCCGACGGCGGTCGCCGGCCCGGCGATCGGCGGCTGCACGCGCGGGTCGGTCACCGTCTGCACCAGCGTGTGGACGAAGACGACGTCGCGTGGGAGGGCGCCGCGCGCCAGCGCGATCCCCGGCGAGGTGGCCAGCGCCGAGCGCGGCGGCGTCGAGGGATCGCCGAGCGGCAGGCAGCCGAGCGCGCGCGCCTCGTTCAGCGGATCGGGCGGGCTCGTCGAGAGGATCGGCGTCTGCGACCCGGCGCTCGTCGGGAGCGTGCCGCGCGGATCGGGGCGCGTCTCGCACTCCACCTCGCGATCGAGATCGACGACGCGCACGGTGGCGTCGCGGGCGACGGCGTAGAGGAACTTGCCCGCCGGCGAGCGCGGCGACACGCGCGCCACGTCGACGCCGAGCGCGTCGGCGGTGAGCGAGATCGACCGCGGCGCGCCGAGCGCGCCGTTGGTGGCGTCGATGGGGATCGCCCAGACGCGCGGGTTGGTCGGGTCGGAGATGAAGAGGCGGCCGGTGGTGGTGCTCGGCGCGCCCGTCGCCGCGTCCTCGAAGTCGAGCGCGAGGCTGCTCGGGAAGGCCTGCGAGGTCGGCAGGCGCGACGGCGGCGCGAGGTCCATCGACGGGGGCGGCGGAGTGCCTATGTCGCCGACGCTGGCGCTGGCGTCCATCGCCGCGCCCACGGACATGTCGCCGGTGTCGAGCGGCGGCGCCGCCGGCACGCCCGCGCACTCGGCCGGGCAGGAGAGCGTCCGCAGATCGGCGACCTGCTCGACGCCGTCGCGGGTCACGCGCAGCGCGCGCACGATCTCGACGTTGTTGGTCCCCTCGACGACGTCGAGGTTGACCTCCGCCACCAGCTGGCAGCCGGGGAACGCCACCCAGGCGAACGAGGTCCCGCCGCTGCAGGCCTCGGGCGGCACGGCGCCCGACTTGATCCCCGCCACGTTCTGCGGCGACCACTCGATCCACGACGGGCGCGCGCCGAGCGGGCGGCCGTTCACCGTCGGGTTCACGCGCCGCACCGCGCGCGCCGCGTAGCCGTCGGAGACGCCGCCGTCGCGGCGCGGATCCTTCGGCAGGTTGAAGAGGATGGGGAGCTCGACGACGGCGAGGTCGCAGCTCCCGGCGTTGGTCACCGCCGCGCGGCAGCCGTCGGCGGTGGCGCGCACGTGCTCCGGCTGATTTCCGACATACAAAAAATTGAAGCCGGGGATCTGCTGCGCGAGGTCGACGATGCGACCGCCCTCGGCGTCGACGTAGGCGAGCTCGCCGCGGTTCGACTGCACGACGAGCGCCTGCAGGCCCGGCGCGATCTGCGGGCCGGTCACGTTCAGCGGGTCGTTGTAGGCGCGCGCCTTCTTGCGCGCCGGGCTGCACTCCGCGAGCGGCAGCGGATCGAACTTCAGCGCGGTGGCGTCGTACTGGCTGCAGACGAGCGCCACGTCCGACGGAGCGTCGAAGCTGCGGATGGGCGTCTGGATCGTCGGCTGGTTGCACGCCGCGAGGAGCCCGGCGGCGACGAGAGCGAGTCGGATGCGCGTCATGGGTTCTTCGGCGGCACGGGGTTGCCGAGGCGCGCGATCATGCGCTTCTCCGTCGGGCTCCCCGGCACGAGATCGATGAGCCCGATCGAGCTCTCGAGGAAGTTGTTCACCCACGCGCGCTGGCTGGGCACGAGGTCGGGCGTGTCGTCGAAGATCACCTGGTTCGGCCCGCGCCCGACGAGGATGGTGTCGTTGATGCGCGCGAGGTCGGGGTCGATCTCCACCACTTGCCCCGTCTGGAAGCAGACGACGTAGAGGCGCGTCTGCGTGAAGTCCGGCGCCCCCGGCGCGCCCTTGACCACCACCGGGCGGGCGATCAGCGACGAGGCGCCCTGGCAGACCGGCACCGCGTCGACGACCTGGTTCACCGCCGTGGCCGGCTGGCCGACGTCGCGCTTGGTGCTCGTGTCCATCACCAGCACCGACGGCGGGTTGCCCTGCGAGATGAAGGCGCGCTGCCCGCCCGCCTCGAAGACGAGCTGCCGCACGTCGACGCCGGTGGCGAAGAGGCCGACGAGCGGCGCCGTCACCGACGGCACCACCACGCCGACGTCGGCGACGCGGAAGGTGTCGATGCGCGGCGTGATCGTCGAGGTCATGTACCAGGGCGTGTCGCTGCGCCCCGGGAACTGCGGCGCGAGCGCGAACGCCCCGCGCCGCCCCGCCTGATCGGGGGCGAAGAAGGGCTGCGAGACGCTGACGACGAACGGCCCGGCCAGCGTGTCGATGAGCGACACCTGCGCCGTCTGCTGGTGCGCGACGAGCAGGCGGCGGTAGGCGCTCCCGTCGGAGAGCTTGCCCTGATCGAGCGCGAGCGCGAACGGCTCGGGCGGGAAGACGTTGTTCCCCGACGAGCATCCCGGCGCGCCCACGCAGACGAAGGTCTGGATGAGGTGCGAGACGTCGCAGCCGAGCGGCGCCGGCTGGTTGCGCGTCGGATCGAAGTCTGCGCGCCCCGCCGCCGCGTCACGCGTCGTCGGATCGAAGCAGTCGAGCACGCGCGGGTGCGCCGTCGGCGCGGTGGTCAGATCGACGTCGATCCAGGTGATCGAGGGATCGCCGCGCACCGACACGAACAGCCGCCGCTGATAGAGGCCGCTGCGCTGCACGACGAGGTTGCCGGCGAAGTTGCCGACCTTCACCGTCGAGTCGGCCAGCAGGAACGGCGTCTCGTCGCAGTTGACCACGATCGGGTCGAGCGCGTCGTACGAGCACGACGCCTGGTCGGCCTCGGCTTGCGGGCAGCGCCCCGCGAGCTCGGCGCTGGGGCCGTTGCGGAAGCGCTCGACGGCGCAGGCGAACCGCGCGAGATCGGCGACCTGCACCGTCCCGCCGCCATACTTGAGATCCGAGTTGGCGTTGGTGATGTACAGGTACGGCAGGTCGGGATCCTTCGCGATCCCGGCGGGATAATAGAACTGCGCCGCCTGCGGATCGGTCCCCGGGTCGTTGAGCGACACGTGGCACGCAGCGCCGAGGGGCGTGACGGCGACGAGCGCCGCGACGAGGGTGTGGCGGAGATTCAAGGTGAAGGTTCGATCACGCAAGGGGGATCGCGGTTGCCTCAAGCTCGCTCGGAGCGGGGACTTTTCCCCGTCGAGCCCCCTATGTCAAGCGAGCTACTTCGCCGCCGAGCGGAGCGCGGCCTGCGCCGCCGCCAGCCGGGCGATGGGGACGCGGAACGGCGAGCAGCTCACGTAGTCGAAGCCCTCTCGGTGGCAGAAGCCGATCGACGACGGCTCGCCGCCGTGCTCGCCGCAGATCCCGACCTTCAGCTTCGGGCGCGTCGTCCGCCCGCGCGCGACGCCCATCCGGATGAGCTCGCCCACGCCCTCCTGGTCGAGCGCCACGAACGGATCGGTCGGGTAGATCCCGAGGCGCACGTACTCGCCGAGGAAGCGCGCCGCGTCGTCGCGCGACAGCCCCAGCGTCGTCTGCGTGAGATCGTTGGTGCCGAACGAGAAGAAGTCGGCGTGCTTGGCGATCTCGCCCGCGACCACGCAGGCGCGCGGCAGCTCGATCATCGTCCCCACGGTGAAGGGGATCTCCACCTTGGCCTCGGCGAGCACCGCCTTCGCCGTCTCCTCGACGAGGACGCGCAGCCGCTCGAGCTCCGCCGAGGTCCCGACGAGCGGGATCATGATCTCGGGGTGCACGTCGCCGCCGGCGGCCTTCACCTGCACCGCCGCCTCCATGATCGCGCGCACCTGGGTCTCGTAGATCGCCGGGTGCGTGACGCCGAGGCGGCAGCCACGGTGCCCCAGCATCGGGTTCGCCTCGTGGTGCGCCGCGACGCGCGCCCGCACGATCTCGGGGGAGACACCGAGCGCGTTGGCGACCTCCGCCTGCTGATCGGCCTCGTGCGGGAGGAACTCGTGCAGCGGCGGATCGAGGAGGCGGATCGTCACCGGCAGCCCGTTCATCTCGCGGAAGATCCCCGCGAAGTCCTCGCGCTGCATCGGCCCGATCTTGGCGAGCGCCGCGCGCCGCTCCTCCGGCGAGTCGCTGAGGATCATCTGGCGCACCGCCAGGATCTTGTCCTCGGCGAAGAACATGTGCTCGGTGCGGCAGAGGCCGATGCCCTCGGCGCCGTAGTTGCGCGCCGTCTTGGCGTCCGTCGGCGTGTCGGCGTTGGTCCGCACGCGCAGCCGCCGGAGCTTGTCGACCCACTCCATCAGCGTCGCGTAGTCCTGATCGAGCGCCGGGGCGGTGAGCGGCACCGCGCCGAGGATCACCTCGCCCTTCGCCCCGTCGAGCGAGAGCACGTCGCCGCGCTTGACCGTAATGGGCCCGTCGGGCGACGCCACCGTGAGCTGCTGCTTGTCGTAGTTGACTTGGAGCGCGCTGCAGCCGGCGACGCAGCACTTGCCCATGCCGCGCGCGACGACGGCGGCGTGCGAGGTCATCCCGCCGCGCGCCGTCAGGATCCCCTCGGCGGCGTTCATCCCGTGGATGTCCTCGGGCGAGGTCTCGACGCGCACCAGGATGCAGGCCTCGCCCTTCTGCTTCATCGCCTCGGCGTCGTCGGCGTGGAAGACCACCTTGCCGACGGCCGCGCCCGGCGACGCGGGGAGCCCCTTGGCGATCACCCGCTTCGGCGCCTTCGGATCGAGCATCGGGTGGAGCAGCTCGTCGAGCTTCTGCGGCTCCATCCGCAGCACCGCCTCGTCGCTGGTGATGAGCCCCTCCTTCACCATCTCGACGCCGATGCGGACCATCGCCCGCGCGGTGCGCTTGCCGGTGCGCGTCTGCAGCATCCACAGCTTGTTGCGCTGGATGGTGAACTCGATGTCCTGCATGTCGCGGAAGTGCTTCTCGAGTCTCTGATAGACAGAAACGAGATCCGCGTACGCCGACGGCATCTGCTCCTCGAGCGACGCCCCCTCCGTCCCCGCCGCGGCGGCCGCCGCCTTCGTCAGCGGCTGCGGCGTGCGGATGCCGGCGACGACGTCCTCGCCCTGCGCGTTCTTGAGGAACTCGCCGTAGAAGCGGCGCTCGCCCGTCGACGGATCGCGCGTGAAGGCGACGCCGGTGGCGCAGTCGTCGCCGAGGTTGCCGAAGACCATCGCCTGGACGGTGACCGCGGTCCCCCACGTCCCGGGGATGTTGTACATCTGGCGGTAGGTGACCGCGCGCGGATTTTCCCACGAGTGGAAGACCGCGCGCACCGCGCCCCAGAGCTGCTCCCAGGGATCGTCGGGGAAGTCGTGCCCGCGGCGGCGCTTGATCTCCGCCTTGAACGACGCGACCAGCGACTTCAGATCGTCGGTGGTGAGGTCGGTGTCGAGGTGGACGCCGCGCTCCTCCTTCTTCTTGTCGAGGAGGACCTCGAACGGGTCGTGCTCGTTCTTCGACTCGGGCTTGAGGCCGAGGACGACGTCGCCGTACATCTGGACGAAGCGGCGGTAGCTGTCCCAGGCGAAGCGCGCGTTCCCCGAGTGCGCGGCCAGCGCCTCGACGGTGGCGTCGTTCAGGCCGAGGTTGAGGACGGTGTCCATCATGCCCGGCATCGAGACGCGCGCGCCCGAGCGCACGCTGACGAGGAGCGGGTTCTCGCGGTCGCCGAACTTCGCGCCGACGGCGGCCTCGACGGCGGCCATGGCGTCGCGCACCTGCGCCTCGAGCCCGTCGGGGAAGGCGCCGGCGTGGGCCATCGTGTGGCGGCAGACGTCGGTGGTGATGGTGAAGCCGGGCGGCACCGGGATGCCGAGGCGGGTCATCTCGCGCAGGCCCGCGCCCTTGCCCCCGAGGATCTCCTTCGGGTTGGCGATGGCAGCGTCGCCGGCGGACTCGCCGGCTCCGAAGGGGAACACCAATCTCGTCGTCGTCGCGTTCGACATGGGCCGTGGCTCCGGAAGAGGTTCTAAGCGCCGCTTGCCGCTCGTACCACGTTTCCCCGACCGGCGGCTACCGACGCGCGATCGTCACCGCCGGCGGCGTGATCGGCGTGATCGCGATCATGCATCGACCGCGCTGAGGTACCGTCGAACCGCCATGCGCCTCCGAACCGCCCTCGCCCTCCTGGGATTGTTGTCCATCACGAATGGCGGCTGCGCCGAGCTGCAGTCGGTCCTCGGCGCCGTCGGCGATCCGGCGCGCGCCGGGCTGCCCCCGCCCCCGCGCGTCGAGGTCGCGGCGGTGCGCCTCGCCCAGGCGCCGACGCCCGAGCAGCTCGCGGTCTACGCCTGCACCAAGGTCGCGCCGCCCTTCATCTGCTCGATGCTCGCGGTCGGGATGGGCGTCTCGACGGCGACGCCGACGGTGGCCTTCGAGCTCGAGCTCGCCATCGCCAACCAGGCGCGCGTGCCGGTGCCGCTCGTCGAGATCCTGGTCGGCTTCACCGCCTGGCCGGAGGCGCGCGGCCAGCGCAACCTCGGCGCCACCTGCGTCACGCTCTGCGAGGATCCGCGCGCGGGCTGCGCCACGCCGGCCGGCGCCTGCCAGGCCGGCGCGAACGAGCGCGACATTCGATCGCTGTCGGACTTCGGCGTCGCCGCGGCCAACTTCCTCGTGCGGGTGGCGACGGGCGAGGCGCGGATCGAGACGCTGCGCGTGCGCACGGTGCAGCCGAGCGAGACGCTGCGCGCGACCTTCCGCTTCGAGCTCGACGTCGATCAGGTGGTGGAGCTCATGCGCGCCGTCGGCGACGAGGCCATCAACGAGCTGCAGCGCGGGCGCGTGCCGCAGTTCGCCATCCCCTACCGCCTCGAGGGCACGCTCTGGGTGCGCATCGAGGGGCTGGGGCGCGTCGGCGTCACGCTCCCGGCGACGACGGGGACCTTCCGCCTCTAGCGACGGCGCCGCTACTTCACGTCGACCACGTGGAGGGTGCCCGCGTAGTCGCCGGCGACGACGCGCTTGCCGTCGGGGGTGAAGGCGACGGTGGTGATCTGCGAGCGCGCGGTCGCAAGCTTGGCGCCGGCGCGCTTGGCGGCGCGGTCCCACAGCTGCACGCCGCCGTCGGCGCCCCAGGCGAGGAGCTTCCCGTCGGGCGACGCGGCCAGCGCGTAGGTCCAGCCGTTGTCGCCGCGCAGCTCCTCGACGCCTTGCCGCTCGCGCGATCCCACACGATGACGTTGGCGTTCTGGTCGGCGCTGACGAGCTGTTTTCCGTCAATCGAGAAGATCATCGCCGCGATCCAGGTCTTGTGCGCGCGCAGCACCGCGCCCGGCTCGCCGCTGACGGCGAACAGCGAGACGGCGTCGTCGACGCCGGCCACCGCCAGCGCCTTGCCGTCGGGGGCGAAGGCCACGGCGTTGACGATTTTCGATAGACCGGAAATCGCGCGCAGCTCCTTGGCGGTGGCGCCGTCGAAGAGCTTGACCCGCCCGGCGTCGCCGGCGGCGGCCAGCGTCTTGCCGTCGGGCGAGAAGGCGAGCGCGTTGATCGAGAGGTGCCCGATCGGATCGGCGACGTGGGCGACCTGCTTGCCCGTCGCCAGCTCGTAGAGATCGAGGAAGCCGAAGCCGCCGACGGCGAGGAGCGCCCCGCTCGGCGACAGCGCCACCGCCGCCGGGATCTCGGTGAAGGTCAGGCGCCGGAGCTCGCGCTTGTCGGGGAGCGCCACCACGCGCAGGCTGCGGTCGGCGCTGGCGACGACGGCCGACTTGCCGTCGCGGGTGACGGCGACGGCGCTGATGCGCTCGGCCGCCGAGGCGACCTGCGTCGAGACGAGGAGAGCGACGACCGCGACGAGGGGCTTCATGGCGCGGATGGTACGACCACCGGGCCGCGAGCTTCCCGCGCGCGCGCCGTGATACCTGTGAGCGATGGTGGGGGAGCTGCTCGACCGCGCCGCGGCGGCGCTGGTGAAGGACGATCGGCTGGGCGCGCTCGACGCGCTCCTCGAGGCGTGGCGCGAGCGGCGCGCTCCCGTCCTCGGCGACACCATCGACGCGCTGTCGCACGAGCTCGCGCGCGCGCTGCCGGCCATCACCGGCAAGAGCGGCAAGCAGCGCCACGAGCGCTGGCTCGACGTCGCCGGGCTGCGGCGCGCCGTCGACGTGCCGCGCCTCCTGGCGATGCTCGACGAGGGCATGAGCGGCGCCATCAAAGAGCGCGTCGAGCGGCTGGCGGTGCGCCCCGACGATCCGCGCGTCGCCGACGCCCTCCTCCGCCTGTGCGAGCAGCACCGCCTCACCTCGAGCGCGGTGCGGCCGATGTGGACGGCGATCTTCGATCTCCTCGCGCGCATCGGCGATCCGCGCACCCGCCCGCGCCTCGACGCCATCGTCGAGAGGTCGCTACCGGTCGCCTACAGCACCTCGTTCCGCGACATGTTCCTCCGCCGCATCGGCCAGCTCCGCGAGGCGCTCCCCGATCCGCCGCCCGCGCTCGACGACGACGAGGCGCGCACCGTCGCGGAGATCCTGCGCGTCATCGCCGCGCTCGCCGCGCGCCCCCCGGCATCCGAGGCCGAGCTCGTCGCTCACGCGGCGTCGGCGGCGGCCCCGCGCCCCGCCGGGGCCAGCGTCGCCGAGCTGACCGCGCTGGTGTGGGCCGATCCCGACGACGACGGCCCGCGCCGCGTGCTCGCCGATCTCCTCCTCGAGCGCGGCGATCCGTGGGGCGAGTTCCTCACGCTTCAGCTCCGCGCGGCGAGCGGCGCCGCGCTGAAGAGCGCCGAGGCGCGCCGCATGCGCCAGCTCCAGAAGGCGCACCAGGCCGCGTGGCTGGGGCCGCTCGAGCCCGTCGTCGATCCGAAGAGCGTCCTCTTCGAGCGCGGCTTCCTCGCGCGCTGCGCGCCGCGCTTTCGCACCGCCCGCCAGCGCGACGAGCTCCTCGCGCACCCGGCGTGGGCGACGGTGCGCGAGCTCACGTCGGTCGCCGATCCGGCGCTCTTGCGGGCGCCCGCGTTGGCGCGCGTGCGGCGCGCCCACGGCCTCGACGCCGAGGGGCTGGCCGCGCTCTCGTCGGGCGCGCCGCCGCTCGCGCTCGAGGCGCTGGCGCTCGCGCAGCGCGAACCGGTCGAGGATCCCGCGCTGCGCGCCCGCATCGGCGACGGGCGCGGGCTGCCGCGCCTCACCGAGCTCACCGTCGGTCCGGTGTGGCGCGGGCGGCGCGGGCTGGTCAGCACCACCGACTGGGGTTGGCTCCTCGAGACGCCGCTCGGCGCGCGCCTCACCCTGCTCCGCGTCGCCGAGGAGCCGATCTACGCCGAGGGCCTCACCGTCGGCGCCTGGGCCGCCGCCGCCGCCCGCCACGGCGCCCTCACCGTCGAGGCGGCGCTGCACGTCTGGAGCTGGCGGCTGGCGCGCGGCGCCGCGGGGTGGGAGCTCGAGGTCGCGCCGCGCAGCGCGCAGTCCATCTGGCGATACGGCTTCGAGTCGAGCCTCGCCGATCTCGCGCCCGGCCAGCTCGCCGCGATCCGGCTGCGGCGCGCGCCGCCCGTCACCCCCGCCGACGAGGCGGCGCTGCAGGCGATCGTCGGCGGGCGCGCGCCGTTCGTTGTCGTCTAGCGGAAAGAACGAGGCTAGTCGACGGCCTGCTTCTGGACGACGTCGAGCACCGCGCCGTCCTTCGCCGCCAGCTTGACCTCCCACAGCTGCGCGCCGACGCGGATGTAGAACTCGTAGTCCCCGTCGACGTGGTCGTACTTCCACGCCTCGAGCGCGCCATCCTTCTGGGCGTAGGCCTTGGTGCGCGCCGCGGTGTAGCTGAGCGCGCCCGCCGGGGCGATCTCGTACTCGAAGGGCCCCTGCGTGGAGACCATCTTGTCGAGCTCGCCCGTCGCCGCGAGGAGATAGACCAGGATCGTCCCGTCGCCGGGCATCTTCACCAGCACCTGCTTGAGCGGCGTGGTCCCCTCGTCGACCGCCGCCACGCTGACCGGCGTGCCCGTCGGGAGGATCGCCTGCACGCGGCTCTTCGCGTCGGTATCCGAGATCGTCCCGGCACCGCAGGCCGCCAGCGTCAGCGCCAGCGCGGCGCACACCATACGTCCGAACGTCATGAGCGCTCCTTGTGTCGCGTCAGTTGTCACGACGCCAGGAGTACCGAAATTGAAAATCATAGTCAATATCAAGATGGCGCCTACAGGGCCGAGACGGTCACCTGCTCGCGGTCCACGGCCCGCTCGGCGGCGGCGACGCTGGTGGCGTCGACCTCGCCCGCGGCGACGAGCGCCGCGCGATCGAGCCCGAGGAGCGCCAAGAGCGCCCGCGGCGGCTCGAGCCCGAGGTCGGGCTGGTGCAGGAAGAGGCGCGCCAGGTTCTCGGCGTACGCCGTCGAGAGCTGGCGGAAGGAGATGTGATCGAACGGCTCGGCGACGCGCCGGCTCGCCGCCGACGAGCCGATGAGCGCCCAGTAGACCAGCTGATAGACCGCGCGCAGCTTCAGCCGACGGAGGCGCCCGGTGCGCGCCAGGATCTGCCGGATGAAGTGCACGTTGAGCGGGACGTGAAACGACTCGTCGCGCGTCAGGATGGTGAGCATTTTCTGTAAAATGGGCTGCTTCACGCGGCCGAGCGCGAGGCGATACGTCGTCGAGCCGATCGTCTCGAACATGAGGTTCGTGAGCATGATCGTCTCCATGTGCGTCGCCGCGCCGTACACGCGGTAGAAGGTCGACGTCACCGGCCCCATCGGCCGCGGCCCCGGCTCGCCCAGGCGCTGGAGCAGCCCCTCGAGGAGCTCGCGGTGCCACCCCTCCTCGTTGCCGTAGAGGACGAGGCACTCGGCGAGCTCGGGGTCCCAGGCGCGGACCTCGTCGGCGAGCTCGTGCGCCTGCGTGAGGCCCGACTCCTCGGCGCGGTAGGCGGCGTTGAAGAAGCGGACGCAGGCCTCGCGCTCGGCGTCGCTCTCGAAGGCAATCGGCCCGTCGGGGAGGTAGTCGTCGTGCATGCGCGCCGCGCGACGGCGCAGCGCCGCCAGCCACCACGACGTCGGGCGCTCGACGGGCGCCCCGATGAGACCCCTCCGCCCCGCCTGACGACCTCGCCCTGTCTGCGCGCTCATGGCAGGACTCGTCGCGCGACGACGGGGGTTCCGTCAAGTGGCCGGCGTCACGGGAAGAGCCGCGGCCGCGGGCGCGTTACGATGGGGCATGAGCCTGCTCGCGCAGCTCGGCGCGCTCCTCGCGGCGCCGTTCACGCTCCTCCGCCTGCGCGGGCGGCCGTTCGTCCTGCTGCTCCTCTACGTCGCGCTGGCCAGCGCGCTCCTCGGCGTCGTCGCCGTCGAGCTGGTGCGCCACAAGGGCGACCTCCTCCACTACGCCGCGCTCTACGTGCTGCCCGCCGAGTGGGAGCCGGTGGCGCGCATCCTCGTCGAGCGCTTCCTCGCGTCGCAGCACCGCCCGGTGATCATCAACGCCGTCGTCGGTGCGAGCCTGGTGCTGGTGGCGATGCTGCTGTTCCCGCTGAAGGAGCGCGTCTCGGCGGCGCTTGAGCGGCGCGAGCAGCTCGTCGCCAAGCCGCCGCGCGAGTTCCCGCTCTGGTTCCAGGCCTTCGAGGAGACGGTGCTGTTCCTCGCCTTCGCCGCGTCGCAGATGACCATCTTCTGGATCGGCTACGCGCCCGACCCGACGCGAAAGCGCGTCGCGGTGGCGCTGTCGTACGCGGTGCTGTTCGGGTCGTTCGCCATCAACTTCCTGGCGCCGCTGCTGCAGCGCCATCGCCTGAAGTACTCGACGATCGCCAAGGTGCTCGCGCGCCACCCGCTGGTCGCCTTCGGGTTCGGCGCGATGTTCACGCTGCCGACGGTGTGGGCGGCCAAGCTCGGCACGCGCTACACGAGCTGGCGCTTCGAGCAGATCGTCGGCGTCACCTTCGCGGTGAACATCGCCTGCATCGCCGCCGCCGTCGTCGCCGGGACCTTCGTGGCGGCGAAGCTGCTGCCGGCCGCGCAGGAGACACGGCCGCCGTCGGCGGGGACGCGCGCGCTCGGCTGGATGGCGCTCGTCGCGGCGCTGAGCGCGAACCTGTGGGCCTTCTCGGCGGTGGCGCTGTCGCTGCACCACAAGTCGCAGCTCCTCAAGTGCCGGTGGACGCTGGTGCCGGGGACGCTGCACATCTCGCCGCCGGACCTCAAGAAGCTGTGGCGCGGCGACGGGGGGGCGATGGGCCTCGACGCCGACGTCGAGATCGAGAACCCGACGCCCTTCGACGTCGAGGTCGAGGAGAACCGCGTCGAGGCGGCGCACGGCGGGGTGGTCGTGGCGACGACGGCGCTGCCGCGGCTGCGGGTGCCGGCGGGCGGGCGGGCGCGGCAGCACCTGGCGGTGCCGCTCGAGCTGAGGCGCGAGCTGATGGAGCGGTGGCGGTCGCTCCTCGAGTGGAAGCGCTGGAGCGTGACGATGCACCTGCGCGTCGCCGACGCGTTCGAGCTGCCGATCTATCTGCTCAAGGAGAGCTGAGCGCGGCGTCGACGGCGCCGCGGAAGAGGCTGGCGGGCCAGGCGGCGGTGAAGGCGGCGGCGCGGCGACGGGCGGCGGCGCGGTCGCCGGCGGCGACGAGGGCGCGGATGGCCATCGCCTCGCGCTCCTCGGCGAGGAGGCCCTTCGGGTAGCGCGCGGCGTGGCGGTCGAGCGCGGCGAGCGCGCGCGGGGCGGCGCCGGCGGCGAGGGCGTGCTGGGCGTCGTCGAGGAGCACCTGCTCGGCGGCCAGCGACGAGCGCGCGTCGCTGCGGGTGCGTGGCGTCGGCGCCGAGCGCGTGGTCGGGGCGGTCGCGGCCGGTGGAGGCGCGGCCGGCGGCGCGATCGCGGGCGTCGGGCGCGGCGGCGGGGCGCTCGCCCGCGCGCCGGCGAGGGCGCTGGCCTCATCGAGAGTGAGCCGCACCGGGGCCCACTCGGAGCGCGCCGCGCCGAGCAGGCCGCCCGTCGCCGCGGCGAGCGCGACGGCCACGAAGGTCTTGGCGCCGAAGAGCGCGCCGCCGCCGAGCGCGGGCGTGCTGCCCGTCGAGCCGAGGCTCCCGGCCACCGCACCCTGCCCTGCCGCCTCGCCGACCCCGGCGCCGCCCAACCCCGAGGCGGCGCCCGACGCGATCGTCGCCGCGATCTTCCGCCCGACGCGCGCCCGCGCCCGCTCGGGCATCGCCTCGCCGTCGTCGCGCTCGGCCGCGAGCAGCGCCGCGACGTCGTCGGGCATCGACTCCTGGCTCATCGCCCCCCCTTCGGCTTCACCGCCGCGCGCACGGCGTCGGCGAAGCGCTGCCGCGCGATGCGCAGCCGCGAGTACAGCGTGTTGAGCGGCGCGCCGATCACCTCGGCGATCTCCGGCATCGAGCAGCCGTCGACGTCGTGCATGACCAGCACCGCGCGCTTGTCGAGATCGAGCGCCTGCAGGCCCGCCTCGACGAGCCGCCGGCGCTCCTCGGCCTCGACGACCTCCTCGCCGACGGGCGCGTCGCACGAGCGCTCGCGCGCCTCGTCCTCGAGGACCTCGCGCCGCGTCGAGGCGCGCCGCCGCCAATCGGAGACCACCCGGTAGCAGATGCCGAACAGCCACGGGCGGATGGGGCGCGCGCCGTCGAAGCGCGCGCGCGTGCGCTGGAAGGCGACGAAGATGTCGTGGCAGAGATCCTCGCGCTCGCGCTCGGGGACGCCGAGGCGGCGCAGCGACCGCCACACGTAGTCGACCTGCGCCTCGTAGACCTCGGACAGCGCGCGCGCTGCGGCGTCGTCGAGAGCGGCGGTCGCGCCGGGCGGCGTGGGCGCTGGCCTGATCGCGTCCAGGAGATCCTCCATCCCAAGCAGGGATTGGGGGAGCGCCACCCGTTCCGTCATCGCAGCCGAAAAGCGAGGGCTGCCGCGAAGTTACCGGTCGCGGCGGGGAGCGCGAGCGCCTCGGGGCGGGCGCCGCGGTACATGGTCGCGAGGAGGTCGGTGCGGACGTGGAGCTCGACCCAGTCTCCGACGGGGAACTCGAGCTGGGCGCGCGCCCCGCCGGCGACGTAGGGAGAGCCGACGTCGGGGAGGCCGTCGTAGCCGAAGTGGAGCTGCCCGGCGGCGAGGAGGAGGCAGCCGGCGAACAGCTTGTAGTGGAAGCAGGGCACCGCCTCGGCGAGGACGAGGTCGTAGTCGAAGCGGTTGCCGGGGAGCGCGATGGTGGCCCGCAGGTCGCGACGCACCCCGACGGCGATCGACCACCAGGGGCGGCGCACGCCGAGCTCGCCGGAGAAGCCGACCGAGGTCGACGGGGCAGTGGAGGCGCCGAGGAGGAACGAGCCGCTCAGGCGCACCTGCGTGCGACGGAACGGGCGGACGCGCGGCGGCGGCGGCAGGAGCGGCGCGGGCTTCACGTCGTCCTGCGGGGGCGGCTCGTCCTCGAGCGCGGCGAGGCGCTGCGGGTCGAGCGGGAGATCGTAGATGTCGCTCACCTCGTCGCGCGGCAGGAGCTGGTCGCGGCGGGCGCGCGACGGCGTTGACGAGGGTGTGGGCGCGGCGTCGGTGGCGACCGCCACGGCGGGCGCGCGCTCGACGGGGGGAGGCGGGGATCCTTCGGTGCTCGCGGCGGCGCGGGCCGGGTCGATGGCCAGGGCGACGGCGAGCGCGGTGGCGTCGAAGAGCGCGGCGCAGTCGCGCGTCGACGAGAGGATGCGGCGCGTGCCGCCGGGGCGGCCGTCGGCCTCGACGAGCGTGATGCGGGCCATCGCCCCGCCGCCCGCGCGGCGAACGGCGACGGCGAAGCGGCGGCGGGCGGTCGCCTGGAAGGGATCGAGGCCGCCGAGGCGCCGGACGATGGCCTCGCGGAGCGCGCTCTCGGACGGGCAGGAGAGCGCGTCACCGACGGAGAGACGCAGCGCCACCGGCGGTGGTGAGGCGCCCGCGACCGCCTGCCGCGCCGGGCTGGCGAGGACGGCGACCAGGGCGAACGCGGCGGCCTGCTGCGACTGCGTGACCACGTCCTCCACAACGTGATGGGTACGGCGGGCGCTGTCCAGTGAATCCGAATGGTCGCCGTCGCTGGCGAGCCGTGATAAGACAGTGCCCCATACCATGCCGCTCCTCGTCTATCGAGACGCCGACGGGATCGATCGAAGCCTCGAGTTCGGCCACGAGCCCGTCATCGTCGGGCGCGCCACCGAATGCCACCTCCGCAGCGACGACGGCCGCGTGTCGCGCCGCCACGCGAAGATCACCTACGAGAACGGTCAGTTCTTCGTCGAGGATCTGGGGAGCTCGAACGGCGTCTACGTCGGGCCGAACAAGGTCCAGCGGGCGCAGATCACGCCCGAGGACATCGTGGTCATCGGCAGCCTGGTGATGCGCGTGTGGCCCGACGTGCCGGGCCAGCAGCAGGCGCCCGTCGAGCAGCCGGTGGTCGAGCAGCCGGTGGTCGAGCAGCCGGTGCAGGCGGCGCAGCCGGTCTACTCGGCGGCGGAGCGGCACGGAGGCGGAGCGGTGGCCTCGCCCTACGCCGAGCCGATGGGAGGGACCGCTTCGGGCGGCGTCATGGGCGCGGCGGCGGTGGGCATCGGCGCGGCCGTGTCGCCCGACGAGGCGGCGGCGCTGCGGCTTGAGCTCGAGACCGCGCGCCAGCACGCCATCGAGGCGGAGGCGCAGGTGCTCGAGCTGCGCCACGAGGCCGACAAGGCGAACGCGCGCGCCAAGGCGCTCGCCGCCGAGCGCGCCACCGTCGACGAGCGGCTGGTCGAGCTGGAGGCCGAGCTGCGCCGGCTGCGCACCGAGGGCGTCGAGGACGCCGAGAAGGTGGCGCTGCGGACCGAGCAGGCGCGGCTCGCCGCCGACGTGCAGGCGGCCGAGGCGTCGGCGCAGGCGGCGCGGGCCGAGGCGGCGCTCCTCCGCGATCAGCTGAAGCGCGCCGAGGATCGCGCGCGCGCGTCGGAGGCGGGGGCCAACGCCGAGGCGGCCAAGCGCGCCGAGGAGCTGGCGCGCGCCAAGGCCGAGCTCGATCGCGAGCTGGCCGACGCGAAGGCGGAGCTCGAGCGGCGCGCCGACGAGCTGGGGCGGCGCGGGGGCGAGCTCGAGCGGCGCAACGGCGAGCTCGCCGAGGCGAAGGAGGAGCTCGGGCGGCTGCGCGTCGAGCTGGGCGCGTCGAAGAAGCAGTCCGAGCAGATCGAGGCGCTCGAGGACGAGAACGAGCGTCTGCGCGCCGCCGTCGAGCGGCTCGAGTCGACCGCGCGCGAGGCGGGGGACGCGGCGGGCGAGGCGGCGCGGCTGCGCCAGGCGGTCGAGCAGGCGGCGCAGAAGCTGGCCGCGGCGACGGCGGAGAAGCGCGAGCTCGAGGCGCACGCCCAGAAGGTGCAGGCCGAGCTCGAGCGCGCCGAAGAGGACGCGAAGCGGCTGCGCGACGAGGCGGACGCGCTGCGGGCGCAGGTCGACGCGTCGCAGGCGTCGGCGAAGGACGCCGGCGCGGCCAAGGCCGAGCTCGAGCGCGCGGCGGCGGCCCTCGAGGCGGCGCGGCGCGAGGGCAAGGCGGCGGCGGAGCGCGCGGCGGCGCTCGAGGCGCAGCTCGAGAAGGTCGAGGCGCGGGCCGAGGAGCTCGAGGCGCGCAGCGACGAGGCGGCGGCGCAGGCGCGCGACACCGCGGCGCAGCTCAAGGACGCGGCGGCGAAGCTCGCGGCGGCCGAGGCGCAGGCCAAGGAGGCGCAGGCGCGCCTGGCGGCGCTCGAGGCGCAGGCGAAGGCGGCGGCGGCCGGCGCCAGCGACGCGACGGCGCAGGTGGCGGCGGCCGAGGGGCGCGCGGCCGAGGCGCAGGCACAGGCGAAGCAGGCGGCCGAGGCGGCGGCGAAGGCCGAGGCGCGCGCGCAGAAGGCGGAGAGCGACGCGCAGGCGGCGAAGACGGAGGCGCAGCAGGCGGCGGCGCAGGCCAAGGCCGCCGTCGAC
>Ga0272446_1000259_pt1 | contig 84323 bp, 69 predicted proteins | sample YNPCB0061_FD_194587 | JGI IMG/M metagenome (GOLD analysis project Ga0272446, IMG submission 194587) | Hot spring microbial mat communities from Yellowstone National Park, WY, United States - YNP-CB-006-1 | ecosystem: Environmental > Aquatic > Thermal springs > Hot (42-90C) > Sediment | place... | reverse complement strand
GCGCCTCGAGCGCCTTGCGCTCGTGCGATTCCAAGTGAACGCGTGCGGCCGGCCGCATGCTCCCCGTCTGCCAGCAGTCGATTCATCGGGCCAAGTTTTCGGTGCCACTTTCCGGATGGTGTACTAGCTGCGTCTTGCCGAGCACGAGGGCCCATTCCGTTTCCAGAGACAACACCGCCCCCGACACAGCCGTGCGGCTCTTCGACGTCAGATCCAGGATGGTCACGTCCGTCGCGCTCCCGGCGGCGCTCTCCTGGTGCCTTCTCGCGACGTAGGCGCCCCCGGAGAAGGGTTTTCCGACGCCGGCGAGGATCGCCCCGAAGACCTGGTGTGCGCTGTCGTGCTCCAGCAGCACGTCATCGCCGAGCACTTGGTCGGCCCCGAGCGATACGGCGAGCGACAGCGCTGTGTGCGGGCCTGTCGAGATCTGGGCCCGTAATACGCGGTCTCCGCCGCGCGGGTCGCCGAACGAGGCGCTGCCCGGCTCCCAGCCGTGCGCCCCGTCATTCGCCACCAGGCCCATGCCAAAGTGGCTCGTTTGCACGCCGAGGTCGAGGTGCACGGTGCGACCCAGCGAGCCGCGCACGTGCAGCTTGCGTAGCTGAAGCTCGAGGCCCCCGTCCGCAGGAAAACCGTCTCCCGGCAGATCGGGATCCTGGCGCACATATCCCGTCGGTGCGTCGAGCTCCGCCTCCGCGAGCACGGCGATCGGAGACCACTCCAATCCGCTGAAGAAGCGCGCGCCGAGCCGGACCTGAGGGCTCAGGCTCACGCCGCCGAACGTATTGCCGTAGCGGTCCACGGCGAAGCGACTGACGTCTTCGACCCGCCCGGTCATCGAGATCGGAGCCTCGAGCGTCATGCACCGCCGGCCGAAGGCGGTTGCGGCCACAGGGCGATATTCGGTCTGGTCTCCCGCGAGCCGCGCAGCGGATCCGCGCGGCGTCGGGTCGGCGGTGGCCGAGGCGGCGCATGGGTCGCGGGTCGGCGAAGGGTCAGCCCCGTAGGCAGGGACCGCCACGGTCCACGCCGCAGCGTAAAGACACGTGTACAAAATGCGGATCGAATGGCTGGTCATGGCCTCTACTCGAGCGGGAGGGTGGGCCAGGGGCAGGCCGACTTGACCTGGCACTTGTCATAGTCGAACTGCCGGCCCGAGCTCTGGATGTAGCGTCCGATGATGTTGAGCAGGTACGTGCCGAGGTCGAAAGGCTTGGTGGGGTCCGGACTCGCGAAACCATGCTTGCCTTGCGCGCTGAGCATCATGAAGATAACGCCCCGGTGCGCGTCGTCGCGCTGTCGCATCAGGCGCAGTGGCGGATCGAGGCGCGGTACGTCAAGCCCGTCGTCGACCGGCACGACCCCCGCAAGGTGGTCCACGTCCATGAGCACGGGGTTGCCCTGGCTGTCGTGATAGCGCCCGAGCCGGTAGGTGCCCTCAATGGTGTGCGTGTCGATCAGCACCTGGTTCTGCGACTTTCCGTAGCGCGGGTCGTCACGGTCGTATTCTACGTAGCCCGCTGCCCGGGCCAAGGCGACACCGTCGGCGATCATCACGCCCGGGTCGCCAATCGATGGTATGAGCATCACGTTCGTGTGCACCGTCTCGCCCGTGGCATAAGCCATGGTGCGGGTGCCGTCCCAGAAAGGAGCGAAATTCATGGGGTCGGCTGCGTCGAGCGCAATCTGGGACAGCCCGAGGAAGCGACGCAGGTCCGGCGTTGCGCGCCGCAACCCGAATCCGTCACAAGGAGCGACGAGGGGCGAGCCGGCTTCCCAGGTCATGCCTGCCAGCGAGATCTCGCTGTCCAGTGTCGTGATATCCACATACGGCGTATCGTCCGGCACCACGCAGCCCTCGGGAGCTCGGGGCGGGAGCACACCGTGGAAGACCCGCAGCTCGAGCCGGTCGCCCGCATCGGACGACACGGCGATGCGGAAGGTGCCAGAAGGCTGCACTGCTGCGCAACGGTATTCGCCCGTATCGAGGTTGTCGAGCACCACCGTGTCTCCTGGCGTCAGCGCGGGAAGGTCGTGCAGGTGAAGCGATACATCGTCCGTCTGCCCGTTGTTGGCGCGCACCCGCAGCTCGCCGCTGGCGGCGTAGAAAATGGGACCCAAGGCCCGCAACACCATGGCATCGCGTACCCCGCCCAGCGTCGTGCGCGTGCCGATCTCGCTGAGCATCCCGCCCGGCACGATCGAAACCACGTCGTCGATCTGCGGCTCCAGCCCCGCGAGCACCGCGCTGGTGATGCCGCCGAGCGATCCGCCAAGCACATGCAGTGGCGCGCTTCCCCCCACATCCACGATGCCGTCGCCGTCGAAGTCTCCTGCGAGCCCCCGAGCCCCGTGGCCTGCCGGATCGTAGTCCCAGGTCGTCTTGCCGTCGAATGTGCGCAACGTGCGGATCACCTGCATTGCGTCGACCATGGTCTGACGCACCATGTCGCGGGTGTGGAATACGTAGGCGCTCCAGAAGTCGTCGCCCGAGTCCACGTTGCCGTCGGCGGTCCAGTCCATGGCGCGGCCGTTGAGCAGCGACTCGCCGAGGCCACCGAGCCCTGCCTGCTGGAAGAACGACCGCACCAGCGAGATCTGCACGCTCGACAGGCCAACTCCGTGTCCGGGGGCGTCGATTCCCATGGTGGCGACTCCATAGCTGGCGAGCACGCCTGCGAAGGGTAGGGCGTCGAACTTGCTGCCCCCGTGGCCGTGGATGAAAATCGCCACCGGGGCGCTGCCGGTGCGGCGCTTCGGCACGAACATCCAGAATGGGACGTCTTCGCCGCGCGGTGGTGCGTCGAGGCGCCACACCTGCCGGTACAGCGGCAGCATCTTCCCGGCAGCGTCCGTGCGCGGGAATAGCTGGGGCGACCGGACCGCACCGGCGACCACGAAGTCCACCGTGGACATCGTCGCCTCGAAGACCTGCTTCTCGGAGTCCGACGCACCCGTGAGCTCGAGCAGTTGGAGAGCCAATGGCATGAAGTCGCGCATCGGCACGACCTTCGTGTTGGTCACGCCCGGCGCGGCGTCGAGGATGTCGTCCAGCCTCGACAAGGTCGCCGGGAAGTCGGCGCCCAGGTGTGCGAGCGGACCCGTTCCATAAAGGCCGTCTCGAACTACACGATAATCGTGCGTCACGCTCTGCGTCGTGAACGTCCAGGTGAAGGCCACGTCGGACAGCGCCAGGCCGTACCTGCCGAGACAGCCCGGCAAAGACGCCAGCGCGGAGGTCTGCGCCGCGTGGTTGATGCCTTCGAAGGGAGACCGGACGGGCTCACCGGAGGGCGAGGTCAGCCTGCGCGTCAGCACCACCGCGTAGGTCGTCGCCTCCCGCATGGGCATCACCGGCTTCAGAATGAGCGTATTGGACTCCCTCTCGTAGAACTCGAGGAGGTCGGACCCCGGTGTGCCGTCGCGCGTGTTGGGGTGATCGAGCACGCCGTCCATGTCCGTATCCTCGCCAGGATCGAGCTTGCCGCTGCCGTCGAGGTCTTCCTCCCGCTCTTCGAATAGCAGCGTCTGCAGTCCCGCCCGGGGGTCCGATTCGTAGATCTCGGTTTGCGCCAACACCTGGGGGTAGTTGCCCTGTCCGAAGTCGATGGGGACCGCCTCGCATAGCCCCGGTGACCCGGGGGAAACGTCGATCACCAGCACGGCGTCGTCGCGATACTCGAAGTTGTCGCCCCAGTGGCGGGCCACGATCACATCCGGGTCGATGGGAGCGTCGAAGCTGACCGTGATCGGCGCGAGCGTGCCCCACCCGGAGAGCTTGTCCAGCTCCTCCCGGGTCGCTTGCTCCCAAGCCGTTGGACCCGCAAGGATACTCGTGTTCAGGCGCCTGCCTGTCGGCGAGGAGGGGTCGTAGCGCGTCGCGAAGTCGTTGGGTAGGGGGATCTCCGCGAACGGCTTGCGGAACACGTCGAAACGGACCGTCGGGCCCGACCCGGCGTGGGACGGACCCAGCAACTCGGGCGGGTCGGACAGGCAGCCGGAGAGCACCGCTGCACCGAGCAGCAAGGCCGGTCGTGCGAGAGCTGTGATTCGTAGTGGCATCGGTTTCATCACCTCGAGCGCAGCCGGATGGGTTCGGCGCTTTCGTCGGATCCGATCGGGCTACTCCAACCGGGGTGTGAGGGCCACCTTTGCGGCGAGGAGGCCGACGGTATCCTGGGGTGCTGTGGTCACGAGGCGCCGCGATCGGCGCAGCTTTCTTTGGGGCGAGCGCAGATTGGCGGCGCGTGGCGGGCGGGCTGCCTGAAGATCCCGGTCCAAGGAAAAGGCTAGGAGCTGATCGTGCGTTCAGCTTGACGTTTTCAGGCGTGTGCTTAATGTCTAAGACATAAATCGAACGCTAAGACCGCGGAGCTAGCCATGACCCAAACCGCCACACAGCTCGTCGAATCGTCGCCTTCCTTCAACCCCCTGGCCGAACTCCGGCACCAGCGTGACGCCATCCGGCAACGGGTCAGCGCCTCGGTTTTCGACGGCGTGGTGGGGATGATCTCCAAGCTCAGCTACAAGCACCCGGGCGCGAATCCGTCGCTGTACGGAGTGCGCGTGCAGCGCGATCTGCGCTATGGGCGGCCCGACGTCCCCGAGCATGTTCTGGACGTATACATGCCCGCGGTGAAACCGGGCCAGCGCATGCCCATCGTGCTGTACGTGCACGGTGGGGGCTTCCGCCTGCTGTCGAAGGCGTCGCACTGGATGATGGCGGTGGCGTTTGCCAGGCGCGGCTATCTGGTCTTCAACATCGACTACCGGCTTGCGCCCAGGCATGCTTTCCCCGCGGCCCTCGAGGATGTCAACCGCGCGTGGCTTTGGATCCTCGACAACGCCCATCGGTTCGGCGGCGACACCAGCCGAATCGTGGTGGCAGGCGAGTCAGCCGGCGCCAATCTCGTCTCATCCCTTGCGATCGAGACTTCGTACAAGCGTTCCGAGCCCTTCGCGCAGGAGCTGTTCGATCGTGGTGTCCAGCCTCAGGCGGTGATGGCGGCGTGCGGGATCTTCCAGGTGAGCGACGTCGAACGCCTGTACCGCGACAACCCCTTGCCGGGCATCATCACGGACTGGCTCGTCGACATGCGAGACACCTATCTCGGGGGCAGCTTCACACGGACACCGCCCCGGCTGCGTCTTGCCGATCCCCTTCTGGTGCTGGAAGAAGGCATCCAGCCCGATCGTCCGCTTCCTCCATTCTTCCTGCCCGTGGGCGGATCGGACATCCTGGTCGATGACACGATGCGCATGGCTCGATCCCTGCGTCGGTTAGGCGCCGTAGCGGAGCACCGCGTCTACCCGGGCGAGCTGCATGCGTTTCACATGATGCCCTGGAGGGCAGCGACCCGGCGCCTTTGGGCCGACACCTTCACGTTCCTTCGCGACCACCTGCCGTCCCGGTCCGGATCCCGCCCAGCGGTGGAGCCGCTTCCCGTGAGCGGAGGATCCTGGCTTCGGGATCGCATCGTCAGCGCCATGGCTGCGTGACCTCGGCTGCCACTTGTCTCCCGGCCCATCCCGTGGCACACGAATCTACCCTGCATGGAAGGTCGGGCGAACGCAATCCCGCACGGTAGCGACTCTGTTCGAGCGCTGGCTGAGCGGCTTCGAGACTGGTCCAGGCGCGCACGGACCCACGTCAGCGCGAAGGATCTGTGGCACTTCGGTCCTCTCGGGGTGTGGCAGACGGTCAGCAGATTCGGCGGGCAGCGGGATCGTCTGACCGATCTCGACGACGACCTTGGGGCGCGGGACGAAGAATTCGTGGAGCTGGTGCTCGACGCTGCGAGAGTGATCGGACGGTATTGGTTTCGATTCGAGGTCCGAGGGGTGGACCGCGTTCCGGCCAGCGGGCCGGTGTTGCTGGTGGGCAATCACAACGGAGGCGTGATGCCAGTGGACACGGTGCTTACAGTCCTGGCGTTGCGCGATCGTTTCGGTCCATCGCGCGCGGTCTACCTGCTGGGGCACGACCTGCTTGCCTTCGACCCGGTAGGCAGACGGCTTGCGTCGAAGTTCGGCATCCTTCGGGCCTCGCACGAGTCGGCGGCGAAGGCGATCCGGGCCGGGCACATCGTGATCGTCTACCCCGGCTCGGATCTGGACTCCTGGCGGCCCTTCCGCGATCGCTTCCGCGTTCAGCTCGCGGGGCGAACGGGGTTCATCCGGCTCGCCGTGCGGGAGCGGATCCCCCTTGTGCCCGTGGTGTCGGCGGGTACCCATGAGCAGCTCTACGTGCTGACGAGTGGCCACCGGATTGCCCGGCGGCTCGGGCTCAAGCAGCGGTTGCGTTGCGAGGCGTTCCCTGTGGTGCTGGCGCTGCCGTGGGGGCTGACCAGCGGATTCTTTCCGTATCTACCGCTGCCTGCGCAGACCACGCTGTGCTTCGGGGAACCCATCCACTGGGATTCGACCGGCGCACGCGACGCAGACGATCCGTCGGTGCTGGCACGTCGCTATGAGGAAGTGGAGCGCGCGATGCAGTCCATGCTCGAGGCGTTGCAGCGCGATCGCTGGCCGCTCGTTGGCCCTTCGCCCTTGCGGCGCATCCGGCGCGTGGTGCTCGGTGGATGACACGCCGACCGCGCCCTATTTGCCGATTTCCCGGAGAATGGTGGCGCGGAGCGCGGCGGGAACCACGCCCACATGCGCGAGCTTGACCTTGTTGTCTGGCCCGAGCAGCACAACGTTGCTGGAACCTGCCTGGAAGTCGAACGCCTTGCGGAACGCCCCGCTCCAATCCAGGTAGATCGGCGTCCCGGACTTCGCCTCTTCCTCCTGAATGGCGCTCTTGACGAACCCGCGGGCCGGCCAGTAGTCGTAGCTGCTCACGTCCGCTACGGCGTAGATGACCACGTTGTCCTTGTGGCCCGTCGTCCTGCCCTGCTCCTTGATCGCGTCCTTCAGCGCCTTGTTCTGGTTGGCCGTGTCCTTGTCCTCGTAGAAGATGAGCGCGATTTTGCCTACGAGCGCCCTGGGCACCAGCACCTTGCCGTCGACCGTGGTCGCGCGTGCCACGGGCGCCTGCGATCCCGCCCTGGGCAGCGCCAGGGCAGCCGTCGCGGCCAGCAACAAGGCCGCGCCCGCTCCCATCGTGGTCCTCCATCGTGCCGTCATCCGTCCTGCTCCATCTTCGCAAGCCGTTGACATGATCCCAGAGTCCGCTAGGCTGCGCCAGCCTTTTGTCGAGACGGCGATTGGGATGACACTGCCGGCACGTTCAAGCGCCACCGGAGCGACCTGCAGGGCATCGGACCGTTCGATGTCCCAGCGAACGATCGCTCGCGCCGCGATCCTGCTGCCGATGATCGGCACGGTGATCGCGAGGCCCGCGGCGGCCACACCCCTTCTCGACACGTTCGGCTCTCCCTCGGGCCCCAACCCCTTCAATGCTCGCGTGCTGCCATCGGGCGCCGACGCCGCCTGGTTCAACCCGGGCCTCCTGCTCGACGTGGACCCGCGCATCGAAGCCGGTGTGTTCGCCATCCGCCAGTCCTTCGACATCGCCTTGCGGGCGCGTCCCGATGGGGCAGACATCGCACCGTCGATCTACGATGCTCGCGCGGTCAATCCCGACGGAAGCACGAGGCGTCTCGCCTATCGCCCGCTGCCCACGGCATCCCTGCGTACCCCGCGAGGATCTGTGGATCCGTCACAAACAGGCTTGTACCTGACCATCGGAACGGTCGTTCATGTCATCCCGGACAGGCTTGCCATCGGCATTCACACGCTTTTGCCGACGCGATCTTTTCAGACGCAGAGGTCGGCATTCGCTGACGAGCGAGAGCAGTACTTCTCGAACTCGCTCCACTACGAGCTGTACGGAGATCGTTTGGAGACCAACCTCATTTCGCTGGCGGCAGCGGTCCGGCCCTTCGACGGACTCACGGTGGGACTGGGCGCCACGGCCTCCAACGAAGGGCGCGCGACCAACCAGGCCTTCGTGCCCGACGCATCCGACCAGAGCGTGATCGTCGTGAACACCTCGGTTGAGGTTCATACCCGCTTCCGGCCTTACATGGGAGTCGACGTCGACCCGTTCCAGCCCCTGCATGTCGTGGCCACGCTGCATCTGCCTTACTCCAACGATACCGTGGGCACGAACGATTTGCAGCTTTGGAATTACGAGTACCCGCCGGGGCAGACCTCGTTCCTGCAAGGGTTCGACTATGTTTCCCACGCCAGCCCCCTTACGGCTGCGCTTGGTGCGGGCTGGCGGCCCAAGCCCCGCGGCACGATCGGGTTCGAGGCGGCCGCAACGGTGGTCTGGGCCCAATGGTCCCACTATCGCGATCGCCACCACGCCGTGCCGGAGGACCCCTGGCTCGATACCTTCTCGGCGTCGTTGGGGGGCTCGGCGCGATGGCACGACCACCGGCTCGGCCTGGATGCGACGTACCAGCCGTCGCCCGTGCCGCGACAAAGCGGTAGATCCAACTATGTCGACAGCGATCGCTTGGGCGCTGCGGCGGGCTATGCCGGGCGATTCCACCTCGGCTCGACCCGCTTCGAAGCCGGAGCTCAGTTGCAGATCCACCGGTTGCTGCCGCGAAGCGAGACGAAGTCCTGGTCCGCAGCCCATCCGGTGATCGACGAGTTCCCCGACGCTGTCGACGCGCGGACCGGACAGCCCATCGAGGCGTCGCACGGGCTCCAGACGAACAACCCGGGCTATCCCGGATACGACACGCAGGGCTGGTTGCTCGCTGCGGGGGTGTCCCTCGCTGTCTTGCTTTGAGCTGCCGATGGAGGAACGATGAACGGTATCAACGGGCCGCTAGATGACCTGAAAGCTCGTGGCGGATCCAGGGAAACAACATTGAAAACAATGATGCGAGCAGGCCTGGCGTCGCTGCTGTGCGCCGGATGCACGGTCGGAGGGAGCGACGCTGCGGGAGCGTCCGGCGATGGTCCTGACGGCGCCGCCGGGTACGGTGCAGGAGGCGCAAGCGCCGATGTGTACGTCGAAGCCGATGACTCCGCCGTTCCGCCCATCGAGGGGGTGTGGGCGCAGAAGCTGGTCTACGCGGCCATCAACGACATCCCGGCCGTAGGCCAGATGAACGGCACCACCACGACCATCCAGCGCCTGGTGGTGCAGCGGACAGGCACGTCGATCGCAATGACCGCGGAGCCGTGCGCAATCGAGATCGACAATGGCACGAATGTGGTCAATACCATCATTCCCGACGCGTTCCTGCGGTCGCTCGGCATCACCGACCGCAGCGGGCATCTCGAGCGCGATGCGGGAACGTGGCGGTTCCTGCAGGATCGCAAGCTTCAGCTCCGCGGGGTTCACCTGGACCAACCCGAGACGGACCCCCTGCCAACCGACGATGCGGACCCGCGCGTCTGGGACCAGGACCAGGACAACCACCCGGGCGTGACCGTGCGGATAACGGGGTTGACGGACGGTGAGGTATACCTCGTCCAGCGCGACATCCACTCGCTGGAGGGGGTCGTGCAGGCAGACCGAATCGACGGCCTGACCGACTGGTCCATCGATCAGGTGGTGCTCGGCTCGGACAATCCGGTGCTCGACATGCAGACGTCGTCGGTGAAGGATCCGGATGCGTCGGCGAGCTGGTTCCGGTCGACACGAGTCGACGAAGCCACCGACTGTGCGGCGATCCTGGCGAGCCGCGACACGCTCTTTGCCCGATGACACGCCAGCGCTCAAGCTGCTCGGGCCCTGGGGCAGGTGTCCGAGGGGTCGCGCGAAGGGGCTGCGGACCACTTCTGAGAAGGGCCGGCCTGAACGCCGCGTGGCGAGCGGGCGGAAAAGCTTGGTCGGCTTCCGTCGTAGCCCGACGGTGACATGCCACGATGAGGGGCGATTACCGGAGCGAGGGACGGATCTCGATCAGGTGGCGCAGGAATGCTGTTGCATTCTGATAGCGTCGATGGCGATCCTTGGCGAGGGCCTTGTCGACGATACGCTGCATCTCCGGTCTGAGCCCTGGACAGGCATCGATCAACCGGGGCGGTTGTTCGGTGGCGATTCGGACGAGCAACATGGGCAGGCTGGTGGCGGTGAAAGGCCGCTTTCCGCACAAGGCTTCATACAGCACAACGCCGACCGACCACAGGTCCGCGCGCGGGTCGACCGCGCCCGCGTTCTGGATCTGCTCGGGGGCCATGTAGAACGGGCTGCCGAGAAAAGCATGCACGCGGGTGATGCGCGTGGTGTCTTCCAGCGACTCGGCCGGCGCCGCGTCGGTGCATGCGCCGAAGTCGAGGAGCTTGACGGTTTCGCGTGCGTCGGCGCCTTTGTGAAGGAACACATTCTCGGGCTTGATGTCGCGGTGGACGACCCCCGCGGCGTGCGCGGCGCGAAGGCCGGCAAGAAGCTGGATGATCATGTCGACCGCCTCGGGCGGGTCGAGCTTTCCGAGCGCCTGGATGCGGGCGGAAAGCGGCTCGCCATCGAGCAGATCCATCACGTAGTATGGGCGGCCGTCGTCCAGCGTGCCGCAGTCGTGCAGGCGGCAGATGTTCGGATGGACAAGAGACGCGGTGATCCGCATCTCACGATGGAAACGTGCGTACCAAGGCCCGGCTGCGGACACGTCGCGAGCGAGCACCTTGAGGGCCAACGTTCGCCCGTTGTCTATCTGCTCCACCTCATACACCGTGGCGGCGGAGCCCGACCCGATCACGCGGACAAGGCGATAGCGCTTGCGCAGCGTCGCGGCGGAGGCGTCGTCGGCAACCAGGTCAGAAGAGGCTCGGCCGCTCGGGGCCGAATACGGTTGTCCTGTCCCGACCGGCATCGCGCTCGGGGCCGTCGGCCGCCCGGTGCGTGGGCAAGGCTCCGAGCCAACCCCATGAACTGCGCCACACCATGGGCATTGCGCGGGGCGACCCGACGTCATGCACGCCTCCGGAGCTCGGCGCGTGCGTCCAGTGGCGCCGCGCCGTCGCAGGCCCACGGTGGAGCACGCCCATGCACCGAACGCCGTATCACGGCTTCGTACTGTTGCGCGATTGCTCGCGAAAGGCAAGCGGTGCCGGCAGAGTCGCGGGGGGCGGCTCGTGCGGCGCTGCGCCGACGCGAGGGGTAGGCCGCGCGATGTGGTAGGATGGCCGGCAAGGAGCAAATGCCCGTGGCGACCTCGAGGAGATCCTGGCTCACCTTGCTATTGGTAGGAGCGAGCGCCATGGCGGCGCGAGCGGTGGGATGCAAGTGCGGCGACATGGCGCCCGCGGGCAAGTACGGCGGGCCGACCCAGCCCCAGCGCTTCAAGTACGGTGGGCCGCCGCCGCAAAGCACGCAGTCCGCGCCGCCCGTTTCGACCAACGTGCCGCGATAGCGGGTCGTCGCATCCGCAAGCGGCGCGAACCGGCATGAATCCATGATGGACTGGACCGCGATCGAGAAGCATCTGCTGCACACCGCCGGCGTGATCGTCACCGATCCGCTGGTCGTGCGCAGGGTGATCAAACATCACCGCAAGGCGCACGGCCTGGTGCCCCACGGGCGCTGCTATGCACTGTCGCGGGAAGCGCTCCTGGACATCGCGGACTTCGAGATGCTTCGCGTTCCGCTCGCAGACATCCCTCGCGAGGTGATCCTGCTGGCACGCCCGACCCCGTCGGAGCTGCGGGGTAGAACGGACAGCGAGAACGTCACGCAGCTTTGGCGTGCAGTGTTCCACGCCCGTGTGCACGTGGTGCTCGACGCCCTGGCAAGGGAAGGCAAGCTGGACGACGCCGCGGTGCGAGAGCGCATCGAGTACATCGGTCCGACCGAGTTCGACGAGGTGCGGGGCATTCTGCGGCACGACGATGCGGTGCTGCCGCCCTACGGCGACCGGGAAGTATACATCGAGTTCGCGGCGACGTTCCTCGAGCTGCGCTACTTCTCTCCCGCGCTGGTCGTGCCGACCTTTCCCGGCCTGTCTGACGCGGTCCGCGTCGATCAGACGCTCTCGCTCGATGTGGATGCCAAGTCCCTGCTCGAGCAGGGGCGCCCCGCCGGCGTGGTGACGTACGCCCCGAACCTGCCGCTGCCGTCGTCGGCTACAGCGACGGCGAGCGCATTCGGACCCGCGTCGCTGCGCACGCCCGAGGTGGACGTCACCCCGGTGCGCCCCAGGGAGGCGAGATCCCTGCTTGCGCGAGGCCAAAATGCAAGGTCGCAGGGCAACGATGTTCGCGCGATTCTGCTGTATGCCCGCGCGGCCACGGCCGTGGATCCGGTCGTGCACACGCAGGCGGAAGAGGCGCTGCGCGGTGCGATGGCGGGGCTGGCGGCGCGTATCGACGGTGCGCTCGGATGTGGTATGGATGTGCCGGATCGTCCGGATTGGGCTGAATCGATTCTTCCCCTGGCCCGGCGCGCCGGAGCGGAGCGGACGCGGTTGCGCTACGGGGTCGAGGGTAGGCTGCTCTACAGGCTTCAGCGGGCATGCGTGGCCCACGAGCGGCCTCGGCGTATCGTCGACATGCCCACATGGATTCTCTCGTTGGGCAAGCGTCCCATCGTGCGGCCGGCGGATGCCACCCGGCCGCTGATCGTCGCGCGCCAGCTCGAGGCTGCGCTGCAGTCCGTCCACCAGACTCGTCTCGACTCCCACGACAAGGCGGTGCTCAGCGCGTCGCTGCGCTGGGCCGTGGCACGCGCCGAATCCATCGTGCGCCAGACCCTGGGCCCGCGCATTCGTGTCGTGCTCGATCGGGTCGGGCTCGCGCCGCGCAATGCCCCCGAACGCCTCGCTCGCGACAAGCTCGTCGGCGAGCTCATCGACCAGGTGCTGCGTGACGGCTTCGTGTCGTTTCCTCATCTGCGCGACGCGCTCTCGCGAAACGAGCTCAAGCTCGATGACCTGCGCAGCCCCCGCGAGCTCCTGTCCGGCGACCCGCTGATCGTGGCGGACAAGCTGCTGTCGATCGAGCTCGACGGCATCTACCAGCGAAGCGACGTGTATCTGCGCGTCCTGCAGCGGGCCAGCAGCATTCCGTTCGGGACGAGGATCGGCCGGGCGGTGTTCCTCTATCTGGTGCTCCCGATGACGGCGTCGTTTGCGTTGCTCGAAGGGGTTGGGCACATCGTCAATCCTCTGCTGGGCCTTGCGGGCCTTGCGTCGGTGGAGATCCTGTCGGTCACGTCGTTTCTCGTCACTTCGCTGGTGGTGCTAGGACTCATCCACAGCGAGCCTTTCCGCGCGTTCTTCCGGCAGGTGTTGACCGTGATGGGGGTTGTCCTGGCGTGGATCTTCTTCCGGATTCCGCGGGCGGTTCTGACGACGCCCGCGGTCCAGGAGCTCTTCGCCCTGCCCGCCGTGCGGCTCGTGCTGCGGCGCATTCTGCTGCCCTTGGCGGTCGGCGGCGCGGTGTACTACCTGACGCCTCTTCGGGCGGAGGACGTCTACCTGGGTGTCGCGGTATCGCTCGGCGCGTTCGCCCTGGTCAGCGGCCTGATGGGGACACGGCTGGGCACATGGGTCGAGGACCTGGTGGTGGAGCAGCTCGTGCCGACCTGGCAGGTGATGAGCCGGCAATGGATTCCAGGTGTTTTGCGCCTGGTGTCCGGGTTCTTTGCTACCATGATGGATCTGCTCGAGCGAGGCATGTATCGCGTCGACGAGCTGTTGCGGTTTCACCGGGGCGACAGCCGGATCTTGCTTGTCTTGCAAGCGGGCGCAGGGGTCGTGTGGGCCTTGGTGGCGTACGTGATCCGCGTTTACGTCACGCTGCTCGTGGAGCCCGAGCTCAATCCCCTCAAGCACTTTCCGGTCGTGACGGTGGCGCAGAAGATGCTCATCAAATACACCGTGGAGATCTTCGCGTTCACCTCGGCGGTCTTCTCCCCGCTGGGGCCGTTCATCGGCGGCGCAATGGCGGCCATCACGGCGTATCTCATCCCCAGCGTCAGCGGGTTCTTGATGTGGGAGCTCAAGGAGAACTACCGTCTTTACCGCGACGCGCGCCCGGATCGACTGACGCCCACGCGGCTGGGGCTTCACGGCGAGACGATGAGGGGGCTGCTGGTGGCGGGGGTGCACTCGGGCACGGTCCCGAAACTGTACGAACGGCTGCGACGGGCGGCGCAGCGCGACGACGATTGGGCGCGCAGGAAGCGAAAGCCCGGTATGCGCACGGGTGGGAGCGGCCTGGCGCGATTCCGCGCGGGAATCAGGGAGGTGGAGACCGCCGTGCAGCGATTCGCCGAGCGGGAGCTGATTGCTACGCTGCACGGGTGCAAGCGGTGGGCGCACGGCAGGCTTTCCGTGCAGGGTGTGGACCTGAGCTCGAACCGCATCCGCCTGCGCATCACGAGCGACACCCTGGACGGCGGCGTTTGCGAGCTGACGATCGAGCAGCAGGGCGGGGCCCTGGTCGCCGGGATCTCGCGTGCGGGGTTCGTCCACACGCTGCAGCGGACGTCGCCGCTCGGGACGCTGCTATTCGAGAATGCGCTGGCCGGGTTCTACCACCGCGCGGAGGTAGACTTCATACGGGAGCAAATCGAGGCGGAAATCCCGGACAATACCCAGTACGAGATCGCGGAGGCGGGGTTGGTGGTCTGGCCGGGAGGTGACTTCCGCACGGAGCATGTGTATGCGTTCGATCTGCACAACCCGACGACGGTCGCGCCAGTGGTGAAGGGCCTGCGGGGCGACTTGCCACCGCGGGTGCTGGACACGCGACGTTTTTTGTACAGGCATCAACCGATCACCTGGATCGCCTGGGAGGCGGCTTGGGTCGCCGCGGACCATGACTTGGCGCAGGTGCCGCGGCTGCTCGCCGGCGCCTCGGTCCTGCCCGGCTCCAAGCGGGCGATGCGCGAATCGATCCCTGCCGTGGTGCCGATGTTTCGACGGCTGGAGAGCTCGGTGCCGTCGGATGCGACGGTGGTGGATGCGGAGCCGGCGGAGTTTCCGACGTCGGAACCGCCGGCGGGATAGGTGTCGTGACGGCAGTCCGGCTCCACCATCGAGCGGGATGGCCTCGGGGGGCCCGTGTTGGGCGGTGGTGGGGCGCGATGGGTGGAGACGAATGCGCGGCGATCGCGGTCGGTCAGCCGTGGAGCTGGGGGCGTCGGAGGTATCGCGCGACCCGGGAGCAGCCGCCGAACACGCCGCAGAGCGCGACGAAGGCGACGGGGCCGAGCCAGAGTAGCAGGACGGGGAGACAGCAAGCGAACTCGGCAATGGGCGACATGGGGACACCTCCGCGCGGGTGAGGGGCAAGTTCGGTGCCACTGCCTGTCAACCGATGCCGAGGCGCTGCATGCGACGAAGCAGGGTGATGCGATGGATGCCGAGCTGGGCCGCGGCCCTGGTGCGGTTCCCGCCGTTTTGCTCGAGCGCGAGGCGGATCGCCGCAGCCATGGTGGCGCCGCGTCCGCGAGCGGGGCTGGCAAGGGACGATGGCTCGGTGGCGGCCAGCACGCAGGGCGGGAGATGTTCGCGGGAGAGACGTCCTCCCTGGCAGAGGATGAATCCACGTTCGATGATGTTCTCGAGCTCGCGCACGTTCCCGGGGAAAGGGTAGGCCATCAACGCCGCCAGGGCATCGTCGTCGATGCCTTCGATGGGCTTGCCGGTGTGCTCGCGGAAGACCTTGATGTAGTGTTGCACGAGCAGCGGGATGTCTTCGGCGCGGCGGGCGAGGGGAGGGATGTCGATCTGCACGACGTTGAGGCGGAAGTAGAGGTCCTCGCGGAAGAGCTTGTCGCGCACCATGGCGAGCAGATCGCGGTTGGTGGCGGCGATGACGCGCACGTTGGCGCGCTGGGTGCGGTCGGAGCCGACGGGGCTGTACTCGCGGTCCTGCAGGAAGCGCAGCACCTTGACTTGCATGGGCTTGGGCAGGTCGCCGATTTCGTCGAGCAGGAGGGTACCGCCTTCGGCGGCGGCGATGCGTCCCGGGCGAGCCTGGCGCGCGTCGGTGAACGCGCCCCTGGTGTGGCCGAACAGCTCGGACTCGAGCAGGGTCTCGGGGATCGCCGCGCAGTTGATGGCGACGAACGGGCCTTTCCTGCGCGGGCCCAGGGCGTGGATCGTCCTGGCGATGAGCTCTTTCCCGGTGCCGGAGGGGCCGGTGATCAGGGCGGTGGCGTCGCTGGCGGCGACCAGCGGCAGCAGCTCGAAGATTTGCTGCATTAAGGGGCTCTTGCCGACAATGTCGGCCAGGCGGTGGCGCGCCCCGAGACGGCGTTTCAGATCGGCGATCTGCGACATATCACGGAAGACCTCGACTCCGCCGAGCAGACGCCCGTTGCGGGTGACCAGCGGTGCCGTGGAGAGCGAGATGGGAACGGTGCGTCCATCCTTGGTGCGGATATCGACCTGCCGGTTGCGCGTGGGGCTGCCCGACTGGATGCTCTGTCGCAAGGGGCATACCCCGCTGCACAGCCTGGTGCGGAACACGTCGGCGCATCGGACGCCGATGACGTCGTCGGCGGCGTAGCCGGTGATCAGCTCGGCCGCGCGGTTGAAAGAGGTGATCCGGCTCTTCTCGTCTACCGTGAAGACGCCTTGATCCAGCACGTCCAGGACGAGGGGGAAGTACCGGTGGTCGAGGGCGACGCTCATGGCGGAGCTGTAGCACAAGTGCTGCTGTTCGCAATAGTGTAGCGCAACAGTGCAACACTTTCTCGGCACCCGCCACGGACGGATGCGACGGGAATGCCGCTGACGCATCGCGTCCGGCCTGGTGGCACGAAGGCTGCGTATAGGAACCGCGATGGTCGACAGACCACACAAAACGGAGGAACGCAATACAACCTCCAAATCGGCCGAAACACGACGCCGTCACGGGCGCTGCCACGCCGTGTCGGCGCTTCAACGTGGTGCGGTTTCGACAGGCCAGGCGGCGCGCTACTGCTTCGTGTCCTCCGGCGCCATCCTCAACTGGATCGCCGACGGCCAGCTCCCGGCTCAGCGCACGATCGGTGGTCAGAACCGGATTCTCGTCGCCGACCTGCGCGCGTTCATGCTGCGCCACGGCATGAGCACCGCGCGGCTCGACTGCGACGTTGGCCAGAGCTCCGTGTGCTGGGAATTCTTCAGCACGTCGGTGCGCGGTGCAGCCCCGGCGCTCGCCGACGGCTGCGCCGAATGTCCGGTCTTCCGATCCGGCGCCTCGCTTTGCCACGAGCTTCGGCCTTTCCTGCCGGGGGGCACGCTGCGCGCCCCGGCCTGTGCCCGTTGCGATTTCGCCGCTGCTCGCCGTGAAAGCACCAGCAAGGAGCAAGCCCCGTGACCGTTCGTCCCTCCAACTCGCCCAGCGATCCGCCTCGCGCCGCGCCAGGCACATCTCCGCGCTCCGCTGCACTCGGATCCCTAGACTGGGAGATCGGCCGGCGTGTGCTCACCGACCTGAGCAAGGTCGACGAGCAGTTCTCTGCCGTGGGCCAATGGGTGGTCAGTCCCGACGGCGAGCACGTCGCCGCAGCGGTCGATTGCGACGAGGGTCAGCAGGTCTGCGTCGACGGCACGGTCTGGGAGCCGGTCTACGAGAAGGCGTGGCATTTGGCCTACAGTCCCGATGGCCGGCTGACGGCGCTCGTCCGTCTCGACGACCAGTGGACGGTTGCGGTGGACGGCCACGAGTGGCCCGAGCGCTTCGATTTCGCGTGGAACACCAAGTTCAGCGCCGACGGCGCGGTGATCGCCGCGCAGGTCAAGCGCGATTCGCGGCACACGATCGCGATCGACGGCGTCGCGTGGGGAAAGGACTTCCTTTCCTGTCGCGACTTCGTGCTCAGCGACGACGGGCGCCACGCGGCAGCCGCGGTGCAGGTCGAGGAGCTCGCCGAGGCGGACATCTTCAAGTTCATCCAGGGAACCTGGAGCGTGGTGGTGGACGATGCCCTTTGGGAGCCGCGCTTCGTGAACGTCTACGATCCGCACTTCAGCCACGACGGCGCGCATGTCGCCGTGCAGGTGCGCACGGCGGCGTTCGAGTACACGATTGCCGAAGATGGCAAGCCCTGGTCCGACCGGTTCGGCTGCGTCTGGTCTCCGCAGTACCGCAAGGGATCGGGCTCGGTCGTGGCGCCGGTGCGCACCCAGGGGGCGTGGATCCTGGCGGAGAACGGAAAGCCCTTGTGGGGCAGTCGCTTCGTGCAGCTCTGGCACGTAAACGTCGGTCCCGACGGCAAGCGCATCGCCGCCGTGGTGGCGCCGCGCTTCGGGCAATGGACCGTGGCGGTCGACGGCGCGGCGTGGCCGTGCACCTTCGAGTCGGTGGTGCTGGCTCCCCGATTCTCGGCGGACGGCGCGCGGGTGGCTGCGGCCGTGCGCCACGGGGGAAAGTGGACGATGGTCGTCGACGGCACGCCGTGGGGCGGTTCCTTCGACAGAATAGGGAACCCGGTTTTCGCGGGCGGGTCGGTGATCGCTCGGGTCGAGGTCGACGGAAAGCATCGGATCGCGCGTGATGGGCGTGTGGTCGGGTCGAGCTGGGAGTGGTTGTGGGAGCCGATCGCGAGCCCGGACGGCAAGCGGGTACTGATTCGGGGCATTGCGGACCGGCACCACGTGCGCGAGGTCTTGACGCTTTCGGACCTCGGGAGCTGACGGCAAAGGCCGCATTCGGAGGAAACATGCTGCATGCGTGGAACGAGCTCACCTGGATTGCGATCGTGGGGTTCCTCCTCGGTGCCGGGTACAAGCTGACCTCGATGGCGCTTCTGGCGCGCAAGGACAAGGTGGTCTACCCCACGATGGACGCGCGTTTCGGCGCGCGATCCGTCGGGCACTGGTTGATCCCCTTGGGCTCGCGCAGCATGCGGCTGCACCCGCTGTTCACGCTGCTTTCCTTCGCGTTTCACGCATGCCTGCTGCTCACGCCGCTGTTGGCGGCAGGGCATGCGATGTTGTGGCGTCAGGCGTGGCACCTGCCCTGGCCCAGCCTTCCTTCCTGGCTGATCGACCTGATGACCCTGGTGGTGCTCGGCGGAGGCCTGTATTTCTTCGTACGCCGGCTCGTGCTGCCGGAGGTGCGGTACGTCAGCGCCTGGCGCGACTTCGCCGTCCTGCTTGTCGTCCTCGCACCCTTCGCCACGGCTTTCGTAGCGAAGCAGCGGTGGCTCGGCTACGAGCTCACGATCACGCTGCACATCGTGACCGGCGTGATCTGGCTGCTGGCCATCCCGTTCACGCGATTGTCTCACATGATCTGGTTCGTCTTCTCGCGGGCCTACATGGGCAGCGAGTTCGGTGCTGTTCGCCACGCGCGTGACTGGTGACGCGCCGCTGCGTGGCAATCCAGCAAGCCTGGCAAGGATATTCGGCATGACGCAACCCATCGAAGCACAGGTGCGGGACCGCGGAATCGACGAAGGTGTCGAGAAGCTCACGCCCGAGAGGATCCAGCGGGTCATCCGGCGCGTGATCAACGAGGAGAGCGCTGCACGCCTGAAGGTGTACCTGGAAACGTGCGTGCGCTGCGGGCTCTGCTCCGACGCCTGCCACACATATCTGTCGCGGGACAGGGATCCCGCCTTCGCGCCGGTGGCGAAGGTGAAGAATACCCTGTGGGAGATGGTTCAACGTGACGGCGACGTGGACAAGGAGTTCATCCGAAACGCCGCGCGCATCGCCTTCACCGAGTGTGGCGCGTGCCGCCGCTGCAGCATGTACTGTCCCTTCGGTATCGACATCGCGTACCTCATCATGACCGTGCGTCGCGTTTGCGCGCTGCTGGAGGTGGTGCCGCAATACCTTCAGGACACCACGAACAGCCACGCCGCGGCGTCGAACCAGATGTGGGTGCAGCCCGAGGATTGGATCGACACCCTGATGTGGCAGGACGAGGAGGCCAGGGCCGAGCTGTCCGGCGCGGGGATCCCGCTGGACAAGGAAGGCGCCGACGTCATGTACTCGGTGATCGCCCCGGAGCCGAAGATCCTGGCTCAGCTTATCGGCAACATGGCCGTCATCATGAAGGCCGCCAAGGTGGACTGGACCATGCCGAGCAGCGACGGCTGGGACAACTCGAACATGGCGATGTACTCGGGGGACTTCGAGGTGATGGGGCGGGTGGAGCGCGCGCACTGGGAGCGCGCGATGCAGTTGCGGGTCAACCGGGTCGTAATGGGCGAGTGCGGCCACGCCTATCGGGGTGCGGTGTACGACGGCCCGCGATGGCTGGGGTGGAGCGAGCCCCCCATTCCGATGGTGCATGCCGTGGAGTTCTACTACGAGCTTCTCAAGAGCGGGCGGCTCAAGATCGCGCGCAAGATCAAGGAGCCTGTCACGGTGCAGGACCCGTGCAACATCGTGCGGGGCCGCGGTCTGCATGAGAAGCTGCGCTGGGTGGTCAGCCAGCTCTGCGAGGATTTCCGTGACGTGGACCCGCGCTACGAGCACAACTACTGCTGCGCAGCCGGCGGGGGTGTCATCAACTGCGGCCCTCCTTGGAAGCTGTCGCGCATGAAGAGCATCCGCGTAAAGGCGGAGCAACTCGCCGCCACCCGCGCACACGTGGTCATCACTCCCTGCCACAACTGCCATAGCGGCATCGAAGACATCATCGGCCACTACAAGCTCGGAATGCACGTGAAGTTCATCAATGAGCTTCTCGTTGCCGCCATCGAGAGGCCGTCATGAGGAGCCCGGATCCCATGTCCAAGCAGTCCCCTCGCCCCCGCGACATCGTCGGTCCCGTCGCTGCGGTCCTGGTGTTGCTCTTCGGCTTCCTCGCAGCCTCCTGCAGCGCGCACGACGCTTCGGGTTCCCCCTGCGGGTCGCCCTCTTGCCTCGAGCTGCGTCTGGACGACTCCCAGACTCCCCTGCAAAGAGCCCCCGCCCGCTTCGAACACCGCCTGCACGTGGAGACGCTCGGTGCGAACTCGTGCGTGTCCTGCCATGCCAAACCGTCGGACGGCGACTTCGCCCTTCGCGACGTGACGTCGGCTGATCGGTCGGCAAGGACGGACGAGATCCACCGGCTGTGCATGGGGTGCCACCAGGAGCGCCAGGCGTCGGCTCAGAAGACGGGGCCGGAGTTGTGCGGGCAGTGCCACCGGGGCGCCGTCGGGGCCGCAGCCGCGCAGGCGCCGGTCGCCATGGACCTGTCGCTGCACCAGCGGCACGTGGCTGCCCATGGGAACAAGTGCGACGGCTGCCACCACGTCTTCGACGATGCCAGCAAGAAGCTGGTCTATCGCAAGGGGGAGGAGAGCGGGTGCCGCGATTGCCACAAGAGAGCGGACGACGGGCGGAACCTGTCGTGGCGTCATGCGGCGCACAGGGCGTGCGTGGGCTGCCATGCGAGGGAAGCGGCCGCGGGCGGCAAGGCCGGGCCGACGGAGTGTGTGGGCTGCCACGACGCGGCGACGCTGGCGGCTGTGAAGAGGCTGGATCCGATACCGCGGCTAGACAGGGGCCAGCCCGCGCGGGTGTGGATGCGGGCGCCCTGGGCGACGACGCACACCGTGGTGTTCGACCATGCCAGGCACGAAGCAACGTCGGGTGCATGCTCGAGCTGTCATCATCAAACGTTGCAGCGTTGTGAAGCCTGTCACTCGGCGGAGGGCAAGCCCGAGGGCGGCAACGTGACCCTGGAGGTGGCGCTGCATTCGCCGTCGTCGACGCGTAGCTGCGTGGGGTGCCACGCGAAGCGGGCGGCTGCAAACAGGGAATGCGCCGGGTGCCACGACGGCGCCGCGAGCGGGGGCGGGCAGCGCTGCGAGGGGTGCCACGCGGGTGGGGACCACGCGCGGGCCAGGACCGACGAGAACCTGGAAGTGGCCGAGCAGGAGCTATCGGCGCTGCCTGGGAGCCCCGACCTGCCGGACAAGGACCTCGAGCTGGGCGAACTGAAGCACCTGTACGAGGCGGCGAAGCTGCCCCACCCGCGCATCATCGCCCGGCTCGACAAGGCCGTGCGCGCCAGCCGGTTGGCTTCCCATTTCCACGGACAGGCCACGACCCTGTGTGCGGGCTGCCATCACCACGCGGCGCAGGACGCGAAGGCGTCGCGTTGTACCTCGTGCCACGGGCGGGACGAAGACGAACGGCGCGACAAACCGTCGGCGCTGCATGCATATCACCGGCAGTGCGTGAGCTGCCACGAACGCATGGGCATTCAGGCCGTGGGATGCACGGACTGCCACGCGAAGGCGGAGGCCAAGCAATGAGCGTGTCACGCAGAGGTTTCCTGGCAGGTGTGGCTGCCACTGCGGGCGCGACCGCGGCGAGCGCCGCGCACGCGGGCGGAGTCGAACGATTCCCCGGCTACCCGGGGCGCTATGGGTTGCTGCATGATACAACGTTATGTGTCGGCTGCCGATCCTGCGAGCGTGGCTGCGCACAGGTCAACCAGCTCCCGGCGCCCACGCCTCCGCCGCCGGACAAGAGCGTGTTCGACCACGAGCGCAGGACCACTCCCGAACACTTCACGGTCGTCAACCGATACGAAGACCACGGCAAGGTGGTGTTCCGCAAGCACCAGTGCATGCATTGCAACGAGCCGTGCTGCGCGTCGGTATGCCTGGTCCACGCCTTCAGCAAGACCCCCGAGGGACCGGTGCTGTACGACCCGAGCGTGTGCATGGGTTGCCGCTATTGCGTCATGGCGTGCCCGTACGATGCGCTCAGCTACGAGTACGACGATGCGGCGAGCCCGCGGGTTCGGCGATGCACGATGTGCTACGACCGCATCAAGGAGGGCAAGCAGCCCGGATGCGCGGAGGCGTGTCCCACGGGTGCGATCGTGTTCGGCCGTCGGGACGACCTGCTGAACCTCGCGCGCGAGCGGATTCGCAAGCAGCCGGAGCGCTACATCAATCACATCTTCGGTGAGGAGGAGTTCGGCGGCACGAGCTGGCTGGTGCTGGGCGGGGTCCCGTTCGGGCGCCTCGGGCTGCACGAAGGGGTGACGCACACGAGCCTTCCGGAGATAGGCACGTCGTACCTGTCCGTGGTTCCGCTGTTCGTGACGATCTACCCGGGGCTGCTGGCGGGTATCTGGGCGTTCACGAAGCGCAGGGAAGCGCTGGCGGAGCGAGAGAGAGAAGAAGCGGTGGAGGCGGTGCGCACGGAGGCCGCGGCGGAGCTCAAGCGCAAGCTGGACGAGGCCGCGAAGAAGGCGGCTGCGGACAGGGAGAAGGCCGTGGCCCAGGCGGTCGCCAAGGCGCAGGCGGAAGCGGCTAGGAAGACGGAGGTCAAGCCATGAGCCAGGCGGCATCCCACGACGAGATCCCCGCCAGCCCGCAGGAGAAGAAGTTCGGCACGTTCGATCTCATCGCGGGCATCATCCTGGTGGTCGGCTTCGGTATCCTGGCCCTGAGGTTCGTCAAGGGCCTTGGCGCCACCACCAACCTCACCCACGACAACCCCTGGGGCCTGTGGATCGGCTTCGACGTCATGACCGGTGTCGCGCTGGCCGCCGGAGGCTTCGTGACATCGTCGGCTGTCTACCTGTTCGGCATGAAGGAGTACGCGCCCGTGGTGCGTCCGGCCATCCTCACGGGCTTTCTCGGCTACTTCCTGGTCGTGCTCGGGCTCCTGGCGGATCTGGGGCGTCCGTGGCGCCTGCCCTACCCGTTCATCGTGCAGCCCGGACCGACGTCAGCCCTGTTCGAAGTCTCGCTCTGTGTCGCGCTGTACCTCACGACGCTGTTCGTGGAGACAACTCCAGCGGTGTTCGAGTGGCTGGGCTGGAAGCGCTGGCGCAAGGTGGTGCACTCGATGACGATCGCGTTGACGATCTTCGGCCTGGTGCTCTCGACGCTCCACCAGTCTACCCTGGGGGCGCTGTACCTGATCACGCCGACCAAGCTTCACCCGCTCTGGTACTCGTCGTACATCCCGGTGTTCTTCTTCATCTCGGCCGTGGCAGCGGGCCTGTCGATGGTCATCGTCGAGTCGAGCATCTCGCATAAGGTCTTCCACGACAAGGTGGCCGTCGGACACGAGCAGTTCGAGAAGATAACGCTCGGGCTCGCCAAGGCCGCGTCGGTGGTGTTGTTCATCTATCTCGCGGTGCGGGTGCTCGGCCTGACGGTCGAAGACAAGTGGCACTACCTCGGCACCGGCATGGGTGCGTGGTTCTTGTTCGAGATCATCGGCTTCGTGGTGCTTCCCGCGTTGATGTTCGCGGTGGGCGTGCGGGAGCGAAAGACCCTTGTCGTCCGGATCGCGGCGGGCATCACGGTCGTGGGCATCGTGCTGAACCGGCTGAACGTCTCCTGGATAGCCTTCCATTGGTATCTGCCGGCGGATCGTCGGTACGTGCCGAGCTGGATGGAGGTGTGGGTTTCGGTGGCGCTCGTGACGTTGGGCATCGTCGCGTTCCGGTGGATCGTCAGGCGGATGCCGATCCTGCACGAGCACCCGGACTACAAGGGCGAGCATTGACCGGGGGCAAGGAGGCGGCGATGTACACGATGTTCGACTTCCTGACGCACACCAAGGGACTTTCCTACGTGGTGGCGTTCGGGTTTCTTCTGCTATTCATCCCGTTCTGGCGGTTCCTGACGGAGCGGGAGCGCTAGGAACTGCTCGGCGACGGCGCGGCGGAGTGGCGGCGAACGAGCCGCGTATCGGCTGCTGGCGGTGCAAAGGAGGCAGCGAAAGGGCGGCGGCGTGCCGCGGGGGGCTGGATTGGACGAGAGCTCATGAAGAAACGCATCATGGTCATCGACGACGAGCCGGATATCCGGCTGTACCTCGGCGCGGCGGTGGAGGACGCCGGGTACGAGTCCGTCGCGTACGAGGGTGGCCCGATCTTGCAGGAGGTGGAAGCCCGGCGTCCGGATCTGATCGTGCTCGACATCATGATGCCGGGCAGGTCGGGCATGTCGATGTACCGAGCCTTGCGTACGTCTCCGGAATACGGGAAAATCCCTGTCGTGGTGGTCACGGGCATGAGCAGTGAGAAGGAATTTGCGGCCGACATGTTCCGTCGGCTGGTGCCGGACCAGAGCATCCCGCCTCCGGACGCGTTTCTGGAGAAGCCCGTGGCGGTGGCGGCGTTCGAGCGCGTGATTCGCGGGCTGCTGGAGGGCGAGGAGCGGCCGACGTGACCCCGCACGGACGAGACCTGGAAGGGTGGATTCGCGGACAGCTCTTCGACGCCGTGCCGATGGCGGTGGCGGTGATCGACCAGCAGATGAACGTGGTGCACGCGAACGAAGCGTTCGGTCGTCTGTTCGGCTCGTGGGAGGGGCGTCGCTGCCACGACGTGTACAAGGACCGATCTACGCCGTGCGATCGGTGCGAGGCTGTTGCCACATTTCGCGACGGCAAGACGCGGGTGAGCGAGGAGACCGGGTTCGACAGGGCTGGGCGCCGGACCTGGTACGTCAAGCACACGTTTCCGATTCGCGCGGCAGACGGGTCGATTCCGTTTCTCGTGGAGATGTCGACGGACGTCTCCGACGTGGAGCGGATGAGGCGCGAGAACGAAACGCTGTTCGAGCGGGTGCCGTGCGACATCATCCTGATCGACAAGGACTTGCAGATTGTGCGCGCCAACGCGCGGGTCGTCGAGGCCTTCGGCGACGTGCAGGGGCGGCGCTGCTACGAGGTCTTCAAGGGAACCAGCGAGAGGTGTGAAGCGTGCCCCGCGCAGGACACGTTCCGTGATCGCAAGATCCACGTTGGGCGATCGATGGTACGCAACCTCGCGGGCGAGACGGTTCACCTGCACGTGACGACCGCGCCGCTGGGGATCGACGCGGACCGACCCGAGCTGGTCATGGAGATGGCGGTCGACGTGACCGAGTTGCTGCGCCTGCAGCGCGAGCTCGACATGGCGCATGCGTTTCTGCAAACGTTCGTTGCGTCCTCGAACGACGCGATCATTGGTCTCGATGCGTCGGGCGAAGTGACGTTGTGCAACCCGTCGGCGACCCGGCTGCTGGGGCTCCCGGAGGGGCACCGGCTGACCCGCGGCGAGTTGGAAGGCCTGCTCCCGCCGGGGTTTCTGCAGGAGGTGCTCCAGTCGCGCAGCCCCGTCGAGCAGGGCGGCACGACCGTCTTCGACCTGCAGGGCAACGCCATCGACGTTCGCCTGACCGGCATTCGTCTCAGCCGCGAGGGGGAGGATCTGGGCATCGCGGTGGCGATGCAGGATCTGCGGGCAATCAAGCGTTTGGAGAAGGAGAAGCTCGACGCGGAGCGGCTGGCGGCGGTGGGGCAGACCGTCGCGGGGTTGGCGCACGGCATCAAGAACCTGATGACCGGGCTCGAGGGCGGTATGTACATGCTGGACACGGGACTGCGTAAGGGCAATGCGCAGCGTATCCAGCAGGGGTTCGACATGCTGGCGCGCAACGTGGCGCGGATCTCGGCGTTCGTGAAGGACTTCTTGAGCTTCTCCAAGGGGCGCACGATCGCGGTGGCTACGTGCGATCCGGCGGCCATTGCAGACGAGGTGGTTGCGCTGTACGCGCTGAAGGCGAAGGCGTTGGGGATCGAGCTGACGCACGAGCGGGTGGACGAGGTAGCGCCAGCGCCACTCGACCGGGAGGGGATCCACGAGGGGCTGACGAACCTGGTGGGCAATGCGATTGACGCCTGCCAGATGAGCGAGGGCAAGCAGGGCTGCCACGTGGTTATTCGCACGATGGATCGGGATGGCGCCATCGTGTACGAAGTGGTCGACGACGGCTGCGGGATGGACTACGACGTAAAGAAGAAAGTGTTCACGACGTTCTTCACGACAAAGGGGCTTGGCGGCACGGGGCTTGGGCTGCTGTCGACCCGCAAGATCGTGCAGGAGCATGGCGGGCAGATCGATGTGGAGTCGGAACCAGGGAAGGGAACGACATTCCGCGTGACGCTGCCCAGGCATCGGTTGCCGTCGGAGCCGGGGCCGTCGGACCGCCGGCGTGGAGGGACCCATGAGCAAGGCTGAGAGCAAGACGATTCTCGTGGTGGAAGACGAGCCCGACGTGCGGCTGTTCTTGTCGTCGACCCTCACGGACGCTGGCTTCCGCGTGGTGACGGCGTCGAATGGAATGGATGCGTACAATCGTGTGAAAGAGTCGATCCCGGACCTGGTGACGCTGGACCTGGTGATGCCGCGGCAGTCCGGGGTTCAGTTCTACAAACGTCTTCGGAAGAACCCGAAGTATGCGCACGTGCCGGTGGTGATCATCACGGCGCACGCGCACGATGATCTGGGGCAGGAGGACTTCCGGGACATCATGAAGGGGATCGACGCGGCCCCGCCGCAGGCCGTGCTGGAGAAGCCGGTGCCGCCGGTGGAGCTGGTCCGCAAGGCCGGCGAGCTGACGGGCGCGGACGTGAGCGCGTTCGTGGATGACGAGTTGAACGAGACGCGGGGCAGCCTGCTGGAGCAGCTACGGGGCGCGGATGCGGCGACCCTGGCCGAGGTCCGTGCGCTGCTGGAAAAGAAGCTGTAGCGGCGGCGGGAGAGAGGCTTGCCGCAGGCCAGGCAGCACGCGGTCCAGGACGGTGCGAGTCGCAGCGGGTCCGCCGGAGACATGATGCTGCGGACCGTGGCTGCCAAGGGGACCTGCTGACCCGACCCATCGGGATGCGTGCCGTCGGGCATTGCCACGCCCGGCATGCAAGCCGTTGACGCCAGCCGTGCGTGCTGCAGGCGTCTGCTGTTCCGCGATCCGTGGGGCGCCGACCAGCACCATGGGATGCTTCGCTCCGGGGGCTCGACTCGGATTGCCACGTTGCTCACGCGCGACGATGGCGTCGTCTCCGTCCGCGAATGGAGGCGTGCCAGGGACGCTCGTGGCCCGGGCGCGCAGGGCCGGACGGGGGCTATTGTCGCTCCGGTGGGTGCTCGTCGTTGAGCTCCCCTTCGGATCTGGCTATGACCGTCTCATGGGCACACGTGCTGTGAGTCGCGGCCCCGGCAGACCCGCCAACCCCATTCAGCGCACCGAGCTGGTGAGGTTGGCCCTCGAGTCGTTCGCGCGCGCCGGCTACGCGGGCACGAGCATGGAGAGCATCGCGAAGCGGGCGGGGTTGAGCAAGGCGTCGCTCTTCCACCACTTTTCGTCGAAAGACGAGCTGTACGAGGCTGCGCTCGCAACCATCGTCGACGACCTCGACGACCTCGTGCGAAACGCGACATGGGCCAGTACGAGCTACGCACGAGCGTTGGACCGGCTCGGGGAGATGATTGTCGACTACCTCGGCGCGCACCCGCTCGCCGCGCAGCTTCTCACCCGCGAGTTGCTCGACGGGGGATCCTACATGCAAGGCAGGGGGGCGCACGCGGTCCAGGCCGGGCTCGAAGCGACGGCCGCATTCCTAAGTGCCGGCATGCGCATCCGGGCCTTTCGGCGGCAGGATCCGAAGCAGCTCGCACTGTCGATCGTGGGCTTGCACATCTTCTACTTTGCCATGCACACCATCTCATCGCGCTTCATCGGCGGCGACGTCTTCGCGCCCAGGATGATCGCCGTGCGCAAGGTCGCCTTGCTCGAGCACGTGCGCGCCCTGTGCCTGGCGCAGCCTCGCCGTCGCAGGCCCGTGTCGAGCAAGAAGAAGGTATCGCGCGTTGCAGAGATCAGCGGATGCGCCGCAAGCCGGGCGCAGCGTGGACCCTACTTGGCGTCGAGGGCGGCCAGGCCGGTCTGCACGTAGCGTTGTTGCGCAGTCGCTCCCGTGAGATACGCATCGTAACCCGCGAGTCCCCGCAGATAGCGCTCAAAGAAAGCGGCGGTGTAAGCGTGCGCGATCCCAAGCACCACCGTCCGATCCGCGGTCGCAGGCTTGCAGAAACCGCATTGCAGACAGCCCGTAGTGTCGTCGACGAAGCTCATGTGGTTGGCGCCGAGCACGTCGACAAGAATACTCGGTGAGGGGGCCTTGGCGAAGAACTGGGTGAAGTTGTCCGCGGCGGGAGCGCACGCCTGACCCAGGCCGCTCGATGTGCCGTCCGTGGTTTCGCCGAGAAATGCGGACGGAATGGTCAGTCCGGGCATCGCCGCGATGGCGTCGGGGCAACTGCCCATCGGACAGGTGTTCACCGGGTCGACGCCGAGCAACGCCTTGAAGCGGGTGTCCTGCAACGCCGCATTCGCCGCGGCCTTTCCGCCGCGAGAGTGCCCCATCACACCCAGCTTGCTGGCGTCGACCTTGCCCGCCAGCTCGCCCGAGCTTCCGGCGCTCTGCTGCAGCAACCAATCCAGCGCAGCGGAGAGCGTTACAGGATCCTGGTCCTGCCCCTGAAAGCTGCCGTAGTCCACCGTGCAGGCCACGTACCCGAACGATGCAAGGTGACGGACATAGCTGTAGTAGCGGAACGACTCGATCAAGAACCCGTGCGCGAAGAGCACGGCCGGATACGGCGCGCTCGCCGGACCGGCTTGGGGCAACGCGCAGTGTACGCCGGTGGTCCCGGCCATGAAGTCTGACTCTTGGTAGGTATAAGGACCGGGCTGCTCCGGATCGGCCACGGGCGTTTCGGCATCTGGCTCGTCGGCAGCATCTGTCGTGACGGCCTCCTCCGCCGCGTCTTGCACCGTGCCTGCGTCGGCTTCGGCCTGGTCGGGCGGGGCATCGCTGGCCGACGGCTCGTCGCCGCCCTCGGGCTGTGCCGCGTCTGCCCCCCCTGCCGGCGGGTTGTCGGCAAGTGGGCTGCTGGAGCTGCCGCAGCCACTCGAGAGCGCGAGCGCGCAGAGTGCCTGGGAGAAGATCACGAGCCAGCCGGCTCGATGGGTACGGATGATCGGAAACGAAGCGAACTGCATGGTGCACCTCGGCGGAAATCGACCGACCGGTAGGTTGTATCTCGAACCGCGATGGCGTCAAGCCCGTCGCGCGGGGGATGCTGCCATCGACGTGAAGAATGGCCGGACGGACGCGATCCCGTCGCACCGCTTGCTCGGACCGGCGCAATGCTCGGCGCGGCTGACCTGCCGGCGGACCGACGCCGTCGCTCCCCGCCGTTGCTCTGCTGTCCGGTTTGGCGGCGGCGACGCAGACCCGTCCACGCGGCTCCCAGCATCATGACGCCCCAGGACAGGTACACCTGACGTGCATCCGCGCCGGATGCCCCGCACGCGCAGCCAGAGCTTGCATTGCTCACGCCCTCCGCGGCCAGCGCGCCTGCATCGGACTGCGAGGCCGGGCCGTCTGCGCTCGCGTCGTCCATGCCGCCATCCGCCGGTGGTTGCCCCTCGCTCGTCGATGACACGCTCGTGCAGTCGGTGTCCGCCGGGTAGTCGATCAGCTCGTCGCCGTCGTTGTCGAGACCATCGCTGCAATCCGAACCGTCGCCGCCGAACGCAGGCTGCTGCCGGATGGCCCGCCGCACCACGTCGCAGACCGTCTTGCAGCGGTATCCGGAGGGAGCCGACGGATCGTGGAGCACGAAGCCCCACTCATATCCAGACGAAGGCTCGTCGAATGCTTCGTAGAATATCGTGGTGGTCCACCACGGTCGCGTGAGCATGGCTTCGAGGACGTGGCGCACGTACCTGGCCTGCCTGAGCATTGCCGCGCTGTCGCCGTAGGCAGCCTCGGCTCCCGTCTCCGTGAGCCAGAAGGGCTTGGATGCCACGCCGTATCGGACCATGCACTCCCGCAGCGACAGAGGGTCTTCGTACACGACGGTGTCGCCTATCTTCTTGACGCGATGGTCTTCGAGCTTGGAGTAGAAGCTCGGGTCGCTCTGGCCCGCGGAAGGGTCGTCTTGCGGGAAGCGGGCGTACACATGTCCGCTGACGATGTCCACCTTGTCTGCCGCCTGTGTGAACACGGTCTGCATCCAGACGTCCCATTCGCCGCCGACGGTGGCGAGGCCCGGCGCGACCACGACGCAATCCGGGCAGACGGCGTGGATCGCGTTGGCACCGGGGACCAGGACGAGGTCCACGTACTGTTGTGGCGTACCCTCGAAGAACGTGTCGAGGTTCGGCTCGTTCCACAGCTCCCAGTGGGTGACCCGGCCCTGGAAGTGCTGCGCTGCGGCGGATACGAATGCGCCGTACGTGCCTGGCACCGGCACGTCGTTCAAGGTGTCCGCGCCGTCGCCGTTGCCCGAGGAAGCCCACGCGGGGGTGTAGCCGATGACAGCAAGAACCTTCAATCCGCGTCCGAGGGCGTTGTCCACGATCTGGTCGTAGAGGCTGAAGTCGATCGCGCCCTGGGACGGCTCCGCGTTGTACCAGTTGAAATCCATCCGCACCCACACGCCGCGCAGATCCTTGGTGACATCGAGCCCGACATCGGCGGACTGGTGCACGTTGAGCCCGACCTCCTTCGGGGCGCTCCACGCCGTGGTTGCAAGGATAGCGGCTGCGACGGTGCAGGTTGCAATGCCGGCCCGGAGGGGTGTCCGTGGGTTCATGCGATGGCCTCCGCGTCAGCATGGAGACTACCACGCTACCTGGCGCGAAGGTATTGCACGGGCCAGGGAGGCTCGGCGCCGAGGGCGGCCGCGGCTTCCAGGGGCCAGTACGGTCGTCGAAGCAACTCCCTGCCGAGCAGCACGGCGTCGGCGTCGCCCTGGGCGACAATTTGTTCGGCCTGCTGGGCCGAGGTGATCAAGCCGACAGCGCCTGTGGCGATCCCGACCGCCGCGCGAATCTCGCGAGCAAAGCGTGTCTGGAACCCGGGGCCAGCGGGAACCGTCGCGTCCGGGGTCAACCCGCCGCTCGAGCAATCCACCAGGTCCACCCCTCTGGCCGCAAGCTCGCGGGAAAGCGCCACCGACTGCTCCAGATCCCAGCCTCCTTCCACCCAATCCGTGGCCGAAATGCGCACCATCACTGGGAGGTCGTCGGGCCACGCCCCCCGCACCGCGTCGACCACCCGAAGTGGGAGCCGTATGCGGTTCTCGAACGTGCCGCCATAGTCGTCTGTCCGCCGGTTGGACAGGGGCGAAAGGAACGAGTGAAGAAGATAGCCGTGCGCCATGTGGATCTCGACGGCCTTGAACCCGGCGTCTCGTGCGTATGCCGTGGCCGCGGCGAACTGCCGGACAACGCCGTCGATCCCCGCTTCGTTCAGGGCGGTGGGCACGCTGTGCGCGGGCGAGAAGGGCAGGGCGCTCGGCCCCAGCGGCTGCCAGCCACCGTCTCGTGGCGCCAAGGGTTTTCCGCCTTTCCAGGGCGCCGAAGTGCTCGCCTTGCGCCCCGCATGGGCGAGTTGAATCGCAGGCACCGCCCCCTGCTGCTCGATGAAGCGCGTGATCCGCTGGAATGCGCGCGCATGCTCCGGCGACCACAACCCCACGTCATCCGGCGTGATCCGCCCCTCGGGGCAAACCGCGGACGCTTCGACCACCACCATCCCCGCACCTCCCACGGCCCGCGAGCCCAGGTGCACCAGATGCCAGTCGGTGGGTAGGCCACCTTCCGCCGAGTACTGGCACATGGGTGACAGGAAGATGCGATTGCGACAAATGACACCCCGAAGGCGAAGCGGGGAGAACAGAATCGACATGGAACCTCCGCGAAGAACGTGCAGCCGTGACGGGATGAAGCGCCACCTGCTTACCAGGAGCCTGCCGACCGCGGCAAGTCGTTGCCAGCGGTCGCCACAGCACGCCGCCGGCCTCGCGAGCCATGACCGGCGGATGAGCAAAAAGCAACGGTTCGCTCGTGTTGCGACGGCTCGAGCAAGACCAGGTTCCGGGGCCAGGCGGCGGCCGCCACGTTCGCGTCGTCGCTGGAAACCGGCGCCGGCTTCGCGCCTCTGGTATAAGTCTCTTTGAGTTGCTTCCGCATGAAGATCTGGCGACGCTCCCCCGCTTCCCTTCCGCGCCACCGCAAACCCCGCACCCGGGCGCGTGCGCTCGTTGCCGTCCTCTCGGCCGCCATTGCCCTGGCCGTCGTCGCGCTGTGGATCGGCGTGCATCACACCACATGGATGGGTCCCCTCTTCGCCGACACCGCGCGAGCGATCTTCGGCGTCGAAGCCGTGGCACGCCTCGAGGAGATCGTCTACGGCCTGCAAGACGACTGGCATCGATGGACCCGCCGCAATGACCAGCCGGAGGCGTACTGGGAGGTGCCGTCGGCATCGCCGCCCATGGACCAGCCGCCCCCCGAGCCGGGCAAGCCGCTGCCGCCCAGGTTCACCCTGGCCGACGTCGGGCCGGTTCACACCGCCTGGTCCGCTCCAGGAGATGGCGCCTGGGTGCCTGTGGTCGACGAGCGCCACCCGGCCGATCCGCCCAGGATGCTCAAGACGCTATTGCATCCGGACCGGGGACGCTCCTGGACCGCCGTTTCCGTCGTCGCGGTGGACCTGCGGCAGATGGAATTGCACGCGGTAGCGGGCAAGTACGAGCCCAAGTCGACCGAACCCGAAGCCCAAGGATACCAGCGTAGGGGGCTGATCCCCGACCAGGCGCTCGCCAACCTGGTGGCCGCGTTCAACGGCGGATTCAAGCTCGAGCACGGACACTACGGGATGCGCGTCGACGGGGTCACGCTGGTCCGCCCGCGTAGCAAGATGTGCACGATCGTGCATGCAGGCCAGGACACCATCGCCATCGCGCCCTGGGAGCGCTTTGCCGGCACCGACCAAGCCCTCGCGGACTGGTGGCGCCAGACACCCTATTGCATGGTCGAGGACGGCGAGCTGCACCCCTATCTGCGCGATCCGAACAACACCATCTGGGGCTGCACGCTCGACGGGCAGGTGGTGATCCGCCGGTCCGCGATGGGCGTGAGCCGGGACGGCAAGATCCTTTATGTGGGAATCGGCGACGATACCACCGCCCGCGCGATGGCGGTGGCGATGCAGCACGCGGGCGCCCATGACGTGGCCCAGCTCGATGTGAACTATTCGTATCCCAAGTTCCTGCTCTACGGCTTGAAGGGCGACGGCTCGTCGGACCTGGTGGCCAAGCCGCTCTGCAAGGGGTTCGAGTACTCCGAGGACGACTACGTGCGTGCCCGCTCCCCGCGGGATTTCTTCTACCTCACACGCAAGGCCATGGACGGCGAGACGGCGTCCAATGGCGGGTGACCGCCCGCAGCCCCGCGCATGCGCCCGAAAACAACGGTCCGCCAAGTCGCCCGACAACGATGAACGCCCGGCTGGCAACGCGAACACGGAATGGACAACCTTCGACGGTGCTGCGAAGGCGCCCGTTCCCTGTGCGAGCTTCTCTGTTGCGGTGTTGCCTGCTGCCACGTTTCCGGGCGACGCCACGCGCTCCCCGGCGACCCGGCGGACCGTCGCCGAACAACGCTCTCCCGACTCGTCAGAACGTCCAGCCGAGGTTGAGGTTGAGCAACGGGATCACGTCATCGTCGCTCGCCTCGCTCGTGGTGTTGCCCGAATCGTCGGAGCCTTCGGCCCAGGCAGCGACGTATTCGAAGCCGCCCTGGGCGAGGAAGGTGAATCCGACGCCCGTGACCAGCTTGTAGCCGACCAGCGGGCCCAGTGCCAAACCGCGCGCCGCCGCAGTCTTGATGTCGCCACTCGGAGCGCTCGCCCTGGCCCCGAGATACATGACCTCCACACCCAGGTGCAAGCCATCGAAAGCATCGATGGGATACGCAGCGAACTGCCCCCCGATCTCGTGGACCGAAACCTTGACCGTCTCCAGCGCGTTCGACACCGGTATCTCGCCGTAGCCACCGATCACCGCCGCGCCGATGTGGTCGGCGAGTCGCACCTCGCCCATCAGCTCCAGGAACGGGAAGATGAGGTGGATCGGGGACAGGGTCAGCGAGACGTTGCGAACCGGCGGAGCCGGGGGTGGTGGAGGCGGAGCGGGAGGAGGCGCGCCATAAGCGTAGGGCGGGTAGGGGTATCCCGGGTATCCCGGCCAGGGCGGGACATAGACCGGTGGCGGAGCGGCCCCGCCCGGAGATTGACCCGCTGCAGGCTGGGACGGCATCGGCGCGGAAGGCGTGACGGCGGAAGGGTCGGGGGGCGGTGACGCCGCAGGTGGTGCGGCGCTGTCCGCCGCGGGCACAGGGGCGGGCTGTGCCAGCGCCACGGAGCCCCGCACCAGGGCCGCGAGCGCGGCCGACCCGGCAAGCCGTTGCAAGCATCTCATGTCATGAGACTCTACCAGGACGCGATAGGTCAATCATCATCGATTTCACGACCCAAGCAAGGGGATTGTACCGGGTCGCTGCGGTCTTCGTCGAGCCTGCTTCGGGCCTCGCGCACGCCACGGCTCGAACCAGGACTGACGCATACCCGCAGGCTCAGGGCGCGGGCGTCACATCGATGAGAATCTCGCCCGGCCTAACGGCCGCCCCTGGCTGGGTATGAATCGCAGAGACGATTCCGGCGTGCGGAGCGCGAAGCGTGGTCTCCATCTTCATGGCGGAGACGACGACGAGGGGAGCGCTAACCTCGACTGGTTGGCCGACCTCGACGAGCACACGAATCACGGTCGATGGCATGGGCGGTGTGACCACCATCGGGCCACGATCTCGCTTGTTGCGACGGGTGGCCCCGCCATCCTCCTTGGGCACGAGCCGGGCCCGGCCGTCGTGCCATACCCAGGTGCCGTCGGACGTGCGCACCACGTGCACGTCGATCAGGCGCCGGCCTACTCGCAGACGTATCCGTTCGGCCGACAGCGCTTCGGCCTCGATGACCACGTCCGCGTCGCCCCCTTCGCCCGCAGGCTCCCCCCGGACATGCAGCAGGGCCGACTTTTCCTCGCCTCCGATTCTCACCTTGGTATGCATGCCGACGCCCCTTCATCGCACCAGGTCGAACCGCCCCAGTGTCTCCCAGGGCGAAGGAATCCCGCGCGCCTCGCCCGTGCCGGAGGATACCCTCGTTTTCGGCAGGGCAATCTCCGCGGCCGCGGCAGCGATCGCGGCGACCTCGTCGCCGTCCGCCGACGGCTTCCATTGCGCGAAATGCCTGGCGATCATGTCGGTCCGCGTATCGCCTTCCGCGAACGCCTTCGACGACAGCACGTCGATCAGAAGCTCGACAGGCGTCTTGACGCCGAGGATGACACACTGCCGCAAAGCGCGAATCATGCGCTGGATGGCGGCTGGGCGGTTTTCTGCCCACACGACGAGCTTGCCGAGGATTGGATCGTAATGCACAGGCACATCCTGGCCGGAGACAATGCCCGAGTCGAATCGAACGAAAGGGCCGTCGGGAGCCCGCGCCAGCAGGAGCTTGCCGGGCGATGGCATGAAGTCGTTCTCCGGATCCTCGGCGTAGATGCGGCATTCGATCGCGTGCCCGCGCTGCGAAAGCTCACTCTGCCGGAAGGGCAGGGGCCTGCCCATCGCCACATCGATCTGGAGACGCACCAGATCCACGCCCACCACCATCTCCGTCACCGGGTGCTCCACCTGCAGCCGGGTATTGACCTCCAGAAAGTAGAATTGCCCGCTCTCGTCGAGGAGGAACTCCACCGTCCCTGCATTGACGTACCCGGCTGCCCGGGCGACCGCGATGGCTGCATTGCCCATTTGCCTGCGCAGGTCGTCGCTCAGCGCGGTCGACGGGCTCTCCTCGATGATCTTCTGATGGCGCCGCTGGATCGAGCACTCGCGCTCGAACAGGTGAACGCAATTGCCATGCTGGTCGCCGAGGATCTGCACTTCGACGTGGCGTGGTCGCGCGATCGCCTTTTCAATGTAGATCGAGCCGTCGCCGAAGGCGGAAGCCGCCTCGCTCGACGCCAGCCGGGCCGCGTCGGCCAGCTCGTCGGCGCTGTGGACGAGGCGCATGCCCTTGCCGCCGCCGCCTGCGCAAGCCTTGATGAGCACCGGATACCCGACGGCGTCGGCCGCGTCCCGAAGCTCGGCAGGGTCGGCCCTGGGCACGGTCATGCCGGGCGTGATCGGGACGCCCGCCCTGGCGGCGATCTGCCGCGCCGTGATCTTGTTCCCCAGGTCGCGCATGGCCGCCACCGGCGGGCCGATGAAGGTCAGCCCCTCCTGCGCGATGCGTGCCGCGAAGGCAGGGTTCTCCGCCAGAAAGCCGTAGCCCGGGTGGACGGCGTCCGCACCGGTCGCCTGGGCTGCCTCGACGATCTTGTCGATGGCGAGATAGCTCGCCGACGGCTCCGCAGGGCCGATGCACACCGCCTCGTCGGCCTCCTGCACGTGCCTGGAGCCGGCGTCCGCCTCGGAGTAGACCGCGACCGTGGCAATGCCCATCTCCGCAGCGGTGCGCATCACGCGCACGGCGATCTCGCCGCGGTTGGCAACCAGGATCTTCGAGATCATGCCCTGCCTCCCCTACATCCTGAACGTGCCGTGCCCTTGCACCCGCCCCTCGAGCGGAGCGTTGAGCGACGCCGAGATCGCCAGGCCGAGCACGTCCCGCGTGGTGGCCGGGTCGAGGATGCCGTCGTCCCACAGGTTCGCCGTGCTGTACCAGGCGTCGCCTTCCTTCAGTGATGCCTCGATGATGGGTTGTCGAATCGCTTCGATGAACTCCTTCTGGAGCGGCTGCTGGCCCTCGCGCACGAGCTGGTCGTTCTTGACCGACACGAGGACGTCGGCGGCCTGTTCGCCGCCCATCACGCCGATCTGGGCGTTGGGCCACATCCACAGGAACCGCGGCGAGAAGGCTCGGCCACACATGCCATAGTTGCCCGCGCCGAACGACGCACCCACGATGACCGTGAACTTGGGCACCGTCGCGGTCGCCACCGCGTTCACCATCTTGTGGCCGTCCTTGGTGATGCCGCCACGCTCATACTCCCGGCCGATGATGTAACCCGCGATGTTCTGCAGGAACACCAGGGGAACACCCTGACGATCGCAAAGCTGGATGAACTGCGTGGCCTTGAGCGCGCTGTTGGAGAACAGCACGCCGTTGTTACCGAGAATGCCCACCTGATACCCGTGGATGTACGCCCAGCCGCATACCAGCGTCGGGCCGTACATCGCCTTGAACTCAAGAAACTCGGAGCCGTCCACCATCCGGGCGATGATCTCCCGTACGTCGTAGGGCTGAGAGATGCGACGCGGAACGATGCCGTAGATCTCCTCCGGATCGTACAGCGGAGGCTTGGGATCGCGTGTGGGGATGACTGCCTTGCGCTGCACCGGAAGCGCTTCCACGATGCTGCGTACGATCTGGATGGCGTGCGCGTCGTCTTCCGCGAAGTAGTCGGAGACGCCGGACTCCTGGCAGTGCACGAGGGCGCCTCCGAGCTCCTCGGCGGTGACCTCCTCGCCCGTGGCCGCCCGCACCAGCGGGGGCCCGCCCAGAAAAATCGCGCCGGTCTTGTTGACATGCACCACGTGGTCGCTCATCGCCGGGATGTACGCTCCGCCCGCCGTGCACAGCCCCATCACCGCCGTGATCTGCGGGATGTTCATCTTCGACATCCACGCCTGGTTGTAGAAAATCCGCCCACCGTCGTCGATGTCCGGGAAGATCTCCGACTGCATCGGCAAGAACGCGCCGCCGGAGTCCACCAGCGTCACCGACGGCAGCCTGTTTTCCATCGAGATCGTCTGCATCCGCAGCGATTTCTTGACGCCCATGGGATAGATGGTGCCGCCCTTGATCATCGGGTCGTTCGCCATCACCACGCACTCGCGCCCTCGAATCACGCCGATGCCCGCGCGGGATCCCGCGCCGTGCACCCCGCCGCCGTACATCCCCCGCGCCGCCAAGGGCGCGAGCTCCAGCCACGGCGTGTTGCGATCCAGCAGCAGGTCCAGACGCTGCTGCACCGTCAGCTTCCCCAGCTCCGCGTTGCGCTTGCGCGCCTTCTCCGAACGTTCCTCCCGCGCCTTCTTCAGCTCGTCGCGCAGCTTGCCGACGAGCTCCACCATCGCCTCGCGGTTGGCCTTGTACTCGTCGCTCGTCTTGTCGATCGCCGTCCGAATGATTTCCATCGTTCCCGCCTGGCTTGCGCCGTTGCGCTGGATCGCCCGCCGCTCAGTCCGCCCCCGCATCGCACGGATACGGCTTGGGCGGTATGTCCTGCACCGTGTCCGGCGCGCGCACCGGACGCCAATCCACCATCACCCCGAATGCGGCCGAGTCGCATTCCGCCGACGGATTCACGAAGTCGGGCGAGGTCGATGACAGGTCCCGGTTCACCGAGAAGTACTGGGTGAAAAGCGCCTGCGCCGCAGCCTGGTTGCACTCCACCACCTCGAGCAAAGCAGGCATCATCACCGGGATCATCTCCGGCCCCCCCAGCACCATTGCGAACACCGACCGCATCGATCGCTTGTGATCCGGATCGAGCCGCACCGTCATTAGCACCGATTTCGCCGGTACCTCCATCACCCGATCGAATGCCATCAAGGGCACCGTCATCGGTGACCCCGGATAGTCGCCGCTCACCCAGATGTCGTCCTTCACGTAGCCCGTGACGGTATACTTGGGATCGTCCAGACCGCCGTCCAGCACCGACGACGAATCGATGACCGGACGATCGCTACCGTCCCACAACGGCGCGGAGCCGAACGGCGCCGTGATGTAGATCCGCGCCGGTACGTACGGATCGTCAGGGCCGTCGTCGAGGTCGAGAAGCTGCAGCACCAGCGTCGCCAGGTCCCCGCTCCGATACTGCGCCTGCAACGCCCGCTCGTAGTCGATCGCCAGGAGCTTCAACGCGCCCGCAAGCTCGTGCCCAACGACGTTGTCGCGGCACTCGAATCCGTCCTCGTGCGCGTACTGGTTCGCGCCCGGCGGCTTGTGACATACCCCGGACAGGTCGTTGAGCGACTCGTCCGCCGTCGTGCATCTGCCGTCGAGATCGTAGCCGAGCTTGCGCCACGCTTCCCAGGTCGTCTCGTCTGTGTCCGGGTCGATGGCTCCCAGGTAGAACGACCTGGCCGCAAGCGTGATGGTCTTGCCTGCATCAGACGGACCGGCATCCCCCGCAGGACGCGACGGCGGCTTGCGGTCGTAGTTCGGCCCGGCTTGCTCGGACGTCGCGTCGGCAGCATCGTTGTCCGAAGGATCCTCGGCGGCATCCGGCACCACATGGTCGTCCCCGACCTCGGCCCCAGCGTCGACGACGGCCTCGCCCGGATCCAGCGTCTTGTCTCGCACGCCCGCGATGATCTGGCACGCCGCCACCGCGGCGGTAACCGCGAGCAGCACAGCCATCGGCAGAGCCCGTTTCACCATGAGCCAGTCAGCAGGATACCAGCTTCTCGCGGCCCCGCGACAGGGCTCAGGCGCGCCTCATGGACGGATTGCTCGGTTGCACGTTCCCGGTCCGCCAGCAGGAGCCACGTGCTCACGCCCACGGCCAGAACGCCAGCGCCCATGCATCCGTTCGACACCCAGGCCGCGCGATTCGCCTCGTCGTTAAGCTCCACTCCTCGCTGGTCGCAAAGCGTCCCCTTGCAGTGCTCGTTGCTCTCGCCGACCTTCCGGATCGCCTGCAGGCCAAACCAGGCTCCGACGCCCAGGGCGACCACGCCGGCGCCGCCCACGATGTACGCCGCCGTGGTGCGCGACGTGTCCGGTGGAGACGCCGGTGGCGCAGGAGCATGGGATGGTGCAGGTGGTTGGGGCGCAGGCTTCGGCTCCGGCGTGAGCCGCGGCAACACGATCGTCTTGTCCTTCCCTTCCTCCATCGATACGGTCATGCGCCACGGCTTGTGCCCCGGTGCGCTCGCCACAATCTCCACCTCGCCCGGGTCTACCGGGACCGTGGTCCCCCACACCGGCCGCCCCACCTCCGCACCGTTGCGCGTCACGACCAACCCTTCCACCACGTCGTCCGGGCTCACCTCGATGGTCAGGTGCGGCACGCGCGGTTGCAGCGCTTTCATCCGCTGCGACGCGACCTTCACGCGATCCGGGCGGTTGGAACGACGCGCGATCGACAGCGCTTCTTCGTATTCAACCCACGCCGACGCCACCCGCCCCTGACCTTCGTGGCAGATGGCCAGGCTCAGCAGTGTGCCTCCCTGCGGGTCGAGACGCTGGCTTTCCTCGAGCTTGGGACAGGCTTCGTTGTACTTCTTCTGGCTCAGCAACGCCTTGCCCTCGCGAAACAACGCATCGGCTGTCGCGCGCTCCCCTGCCGTGGGCTCCGCGTGCGCCTGCGACGCCGTCACCACGATCATCGAGCAGATCGCGAGGGCCGTGCAGTCAATAACGCTCATCCAGCGGATCACGGCCGCGCCCTCCTCTCACGCGCGGTGCTGTGGTGGCCGGCGGCGAGGATGACGTCGCGACCGGCGCGCTCGACGACGCAGACGCAGCAGGCGCGGGCGTGACCAGCGGCTCGCCCGGCGCCGCGTGGGCCGCATCCGACACGTCAGCTAGCACGGCCGCGCTTGCCGATGACGACGCGACGGACGGGGTCGCAGGCGGAGCTCGCATGAACGCGAACCATATCACCACAGCGGCGAGCCCTGCTGCCATTCCTGTCCCGACACCGAGCAGGCCCACTCGCGTTCCCACGCGCATCCGCCCGTGCGTCGTCCCCCACGCTTTGCCCGTCTCGCCTTGCCAGGGAACCCGGGCAGCATCGGCCGGGATGGCTAGCGGCTCGCTCGCCAAGGCGTCGGCCGGGAGCTGCGCAATCCCTTCGATCTCCCGCACCGACGCCTTCCCGACCCGCGACGCGAAGGGCGCGAGCGCGCGGGCCAGATCCAGCACCGACTGCGGTCTCGCCGCCGCATCCTTCTCCAGGCAGCGGAGCACCACCGCTTCGAGCGGCGCCGGGATATCCGGCCGCACTACCCGCAACGGCGCCGGCGGGTCGCCCACGATCCGCGCCGAGATCGCCGGGAGCGTGTCTGCCCAAAACGGCGGCTGCCCCGCCATCAGCTCGTACAGCACCACGCCCAACGCCCAGATGTCCATCCGCGGATCGACGGCCTTCGACGCACGCACCTGCTCGGGCGACATGTACATCGGTGTGCCCATCAGCTCCATCGTTGCGGTCAAGTCGGGGGCGAAGCCCTCCGCTGCCAGCCAGGCGACCTTGGATACCCCGAAGTCCAGCACCTTCACGCAAGGGGACCGGTCGGCACGGACCGTGAGAAAAAGGTTCGCGGGCTTCAGATCGCGATGCACGATGCCGATACGGTGGGCTTCCGCAATCGCCTCGCAGGCCTGCAGAACATAATCCACCGCCTCCGAAGGCGGCAGCGGTCCCCGCGATGCCAGAAGCTGAGCGAGGTTGGCGCCGGCCAGGAACTCCATCACGATGTACGGCTCGCCGCGCTTGAGGCGACCCACGTCGTGGATGCGTACGCTGTGCTCGCTGCGGAGCATCGATGCGGTCTGGGCTTCCCGAAGAAACCTCGCCACCGCCTCCTTGCTCCGCCTCGCCGAGGAGAACATCACCTTGACGGCCACACGCTGGCCGAGGTCGCGATGGACCGCGGCGACCACCACGCCCATGCCGCCATGGCCGAGCACGGCCTCCACGCGGTACTTGCCAGCCAGGATCTCGCCGGGCTTGGGCATGCGGTCGCGTGCTGGACGAAACAAGGCCACGATGATCACAACCTATCGGGAATGCACCTGTCGCACAAGTCGGAGGGCGCGTTCGGTCAGGATCGGCGCATCTCGTGGGACTGTCCATCGAGTCGGGGATGCGTTCCATCCAGTGAATGCAGCCTCTTTCGATCTGGACCCACGTGGAGATCCTGAACGATCGCCGTGTCGAGCGAACGCGGCGGCACAAGCTGATGGACATCCTGGTCGTCAGCGTCATGGCCGTGGTCTGCCTCGCAAACGGTTGGGACGACATCGAGGAGCTCGCGACGCTGCGGGAGGCATGGCCGCGGACGCTGTTGGAGCTTGCCAACGGCATCCCCAGCGCGGACACGTTTGGCCGGGGGGGCACAGCGCTGGACCCAGGCTCCCGAGGCCACTTGGGGATCGAGAGGCAGACGGTCACGGTCGCGGCGACGTCACCGTCACGCACCACGAGCAGTCGCGTCGAACGTGCGCGTCTCCCGCTCCTAGCGCCAGGGACGCGCTGGCTCCTCATACGGGGAGTTGATAATGAGGCTGTCAATGGTGTTTTGCGGCATCCGTGTTTCTGGTTCGGAACGTGTTTTTCAAGCTCGGCGATGAGCGGCGGAAGACCCTCCTGCACGGTCTTCCAGAGAATGTCGAGATTGATATCGAAATAGGCGTGGACGAGGCGGTGGCGCATGCCGACGATCTTGTCCCAGGGTACGCCGGCCACTTGTGCCCTGGCCTCCGGGCTCAATTGATAGGCCGCCTCCCCGATGATCTCGATAGCCTTGACCAACGCCCACACGAGTTGGCGATGATGATCGAGGTCCCCACGGCGCCGATGTCGCACAAACCCGATGGCCTCGCGCGCCGCATCCAGCATATGCCGTAGCCGTATCAGGTCATCCGGCCGCATACTGCACCTCGGCTTCCGCCCATACCCGGTCACGGAAATAGCGGCTCAGATCCTCGAGGGTTCGCAGGTCAACCTTCCGGCCCCCATAGAGCGCCGACAGTTCCTGCTCCATGCCCGCGATATCGAAGAGGGTGGGAACCCGGTCGGGTTCGAACTCCACCAACAGATCAATATCACTGTCAGGGCCGAAATCGTCGCGCAGCGCCGAGCCGTAGACCGCCAGTCGCCGAATGCCCCGCTCGCGGCAGAACCTGGCAAGGGCATCCTTCGGAATGGACGACAATGTCGGTGCGCTTCGACCGAAGCCTTGTGAAGAACACGTCGGCCGTGGACAGCCAGCTCCTGGCCGTGGACAGCCAGCTCCTGGCCGTGAATCGTCACCCGAACCCGGCCCGCAACCGCGCCGTGGTCTTCAAGACAGCTCCACCACAACCGGCGCGTGATCGCTCGCCTGCTTGCCCTTTCGCTCGTTGCGGTCCACCTCCGCGCCAACCAGCCGCCCTGCCAGGTGCGCCGACAGCAGCACGTGATCGAGACGCATCCCCCTGTTCTTCGGGAACCCCAGCTCCCGATAGTCCCACCACGTGTAGAGCACCTCGTCGGGGTGCAGGTGACGCACCGCATCCACCAGACCCAGGTCCAGCAGACGTCGGAATGCCGCGCGCTCCGGCTCCGAGCACAGGATCTTGCCCGCCCACGCCGCCGGATCGTAGACGTCGCGATCGCTCGGCGCTACGTTGAAGTCTCCGCACAGCGCCACGGACGACGTCGGCGACACCAGCGCGGCGAGCTTGTCCCGCAGTCGACTTATCCAGGCGAGCTTGTAGCCGTAGGCCTCGGAGCCGACCTCCTTGCCGTTCGGGAAATACCCGCACATCACTCGCACACCCGCCACCGTGGCCGCGATCAGACGCGCTTGCGGGTCGTCGTCCAAGCCATCGCAGAACCCGCGCTCGACGTCCGACAGCGGGCTTGTTGCGAGGATGGCGACTCCATTGTATGCCTTCTGCCCGAACACCGCAGTCGCATAGCCGAGGGCCTCGATCTCGCCGCGGGGGAACTGGGGCTCCTCGCACTTGATCTCCTGGAGGCAGAGTACGTCCGGGCGCTTGTCACGCAGCCACGCCAGCAGGCGTTCGTGCCTCGCACGAATCCCATTGATGTTCCATGTCGCAATTCGCATTCGATCCTCGGTCCCGCCCTGGTGCCTACGCGGCTGCCTTGCAAGCCCCTTCGCCCACGAATTCGGACCCCGCCTACCAGCGGTCCACCCCGCCGTATTTGGTTTGGATCCGCGGACCGCCGTACTTCGTTTGGATCGGCGGCCCTCCATCCTTGGGACGCGGAGGCGGACGGTTCCCGCTCGCAGGCATCGGCGGAGGCGCCGAAACCGGCTCGCCCGCAGACCCAGACGCTCTCGCCGACCCTGCCACCGGATCCTCGGCGTCCGCCCCGGCCGTCGCAGCCGGATCGACCGCGGCGGATGCCGACGGAGGCGGTGCCGGCACGGTCGCGGTGTCAGGGGTCATCTCCGGTGGCGGGCCGCCATACTTCACTCGGGGGTCGCAGCCAGGCAACGCCAGCCCGGTCGCCAGCGCCGACAAGGACTCGGCCCCCCATACCCACGTACCCGCCAGCGCGGACAGCACGCCGGTCAGGAAGGATCGCCTTGGCTGCCACGGTCTCTGCATCGCCATGGCGCCATGATACCACCGCCCGCACGCGCCGTGGACGAATCTTCCAGGTCGCGCCCCGCTCTCATCCAGAGTACGCCCTCGTCGCCGTGCCCGTTTCACCAGCCTCACGCCCTGTCGCCAGCAGGATCGAGCCTCCCCCGTGCGCGTCCGGCCAGGTCGGCGCGCCGCCCGACTACAGCCTTTGGATCGTCATGTGGCCGCACTCCTGCATACACATCCCCCAGCCGACCGGCGGCTCCGGGTGGAACACAGGAGTCCCGTCCACCGACAGAATCTGCGCGCCCTCCGCCCATGCCTCCACGTGGATTCGCGCGCCTTCCGGGTAGCCAACCTCCAAGTCGGCCCAAAGATACCACGAGGTTCCGCCATCTTGCTCCTGGCGCCTCAATTCGCACCTCATCTTAGGCGTGCTGTAGCTGACGCAGTACCCGATTTTCTCGATATTGGAGTACACTCGCCCCGTGCCGCACCGATCGTTGGCGCAGACCTTCACGTCGATCGCCACCGTGCGATCGTCCGGCAAGTCCACGCTGTCTCCCAGCCACGTGGAGTTAAGGATGAAGTCGGGGCACAGTTTTTCGAATGTGCAGCCGCCTCTACCGCTGCATCCCGCGCATGCCATGCTCCCGACGCACGCGCCCCATGCAACCACCGCAAACGCTCGCATGAGCCCTCCTTCCCTAAAGTGACGCCAGAACGTCGAGCTTGTCGATTGCATACCGCACGACCACCGTGATCGCCCCGGCCGACGACCGGAGCCCTTCCGCCACATAGATGTGTGACCCGGTGATGGCCAGGGGCAGGATCGACATTCGGTCCGCCGATCTGGCCTTGAGCATCCAGAGCTTGCCGGTCGATAGCTGCGTGACGGCGATTCGATACTTCTCGTGAAGAATCTCCGGCGTTGTGACGCCAGGGGCGACGGTGACGCCTGACATCGCGGCCGCATAGTCCCCGTAGGTCTGCATCGGATAGGCTACCTTGGCGGGAGACTGCGGGATCTGCGCGCCCTGGTGAACCTGCACCTGGGCCGGCGTATGAGCGCGCGGAGTCCAGTAGAATCGAGCCATGTTCGTCGGCGACTCGACCTCGTCGTTCATGTCTGGCGCACCAGCCCACACGATATGCGTCTCGGACAGAGCCACCACGAACGGGTCGTAGTCGTCCGGCGTAACGAGCGTCTGCAGCCCGGTCGAAGGGCTCCACGACATCACCTTGCCGTGCCCGACAGGCGGCAGATACGTCAAGTCCGGGAACACCACCTGGTCTCCGAGGGCAGCGAGGTCGCCCGAGTAACCGGAGAAAATCTTCTTGTACGACAGGGGCCGGAGGCTCTCCGACACGTACACGGGGCCAAACGTGGGGACCGCCGCCCCAGGCAGGGAGTCGAGAATCACGGCAACCCCGCGGTAGCTGATCGGTACGGGCGGGTCGATGTTGATCCACTTCGCACTGGTCGGATCCCAGTAGATGGTGCCTACACGGGTCTCATCGCCACCATCGTCTCCTTCGCCCTCCCGCAAGCGCAAGAGGGAGTGCGCCCGGGCCACACCAGGGAGCGCTCCGCCACCGCAATCCAGAGGCCCGTTGCTGCCCGCCACGTGATACTTGAGCATGAAAGCCGCCAGTGCCTCGCCGGTGTCCAGGTCCACGATTCGGCTAATCACAACCGGCTCGCTCGGGTCGGGAAATCCGAACGCAAACTGCAATAGCGGCCGCCCGCCGAAGTTCTCTCCCGAAAGATCTTCGGGTGGCACGTAGCCGAGCTGGCCCTCGGCTACCCCGACAACGTCGCAGCCCTCTCCGCACGAGGTCCATTGCAGCGCGGGTATCTTCAGCTTGGTCACGTCACCCAGCCAGAGCGAGCACGGCTCGAACCAGCCGAGCTCTTGCGTGACCTGCGTCCAGCCGTCGGCCGACGCGTACCACGGGGCATCCGGACCAGCGTCGAGCGGGAAAGCGGCCTCCGGCACGTTCTGGTCTTCCGCATCCTGCTTGGCATCCGGGCCGGGCGCGGCAACATCGTGACGCACGCCTCCGTCACCGGTGCCATCCGTCGCAGCGCTGGCGTCCGCCTCGGGCTCGCCTGCTCCCCCGCCGCCACAACCCGCATGCGCACTCGCCCACAGCAGCGTGAGCGCGCACGCCGCAGCCGCCGCGAGCAGGGCCGACCGGTGGCTCATAGCGCGCTGCATGGCAGCCCTCCGCCGAAGTCGCTCTCCTTCGCGACGATCACCTCGACCTTGTTCTTGCGGATGACAGGCACCAGAATCCCGTCGTCCGTGACGAAAGGCGTGTCGAGCAGCTCGCCTGCTACGTCGGTCAGCCCGATGAGCGGTGTCGACGGATGCGCGAGGCTGAATCGGAACAGCTCCACACGCTGGGGTCGGGCGGCCACGAGCACGAGCTGGTGCGCGCCATCGAGCACCAGGCGAAGTGTCTTGAAGCGCCCAAGCCGCGGCCATTGATGCAGCACGCGGCTCGAACCGGCCCGCGTGTCGTACGCGATCAGCCTTGCCCACCGCAGGCCATGCTTGGGCCGGAGCTCGTCGAGGACGTATAGCGTATTGGTATCCGGGTCGTACGTCGCTCCGAGCACGTGCTCGGGAGGGTGCGCGGCCCCCAGCGCTACCCGGCTCCAGGATCCGGCGAGCATCGAGTAGCGCCAGATCTCCCGCGTGGGCACGCCACTATCCCGCGTTCCGCCCACCAGAAACACCGCTCCCGAACGGACCGACAGAACAGCCGCCGGCGCGATCCGATCGCCTGGCGAGCTGAGCCCCCCCGCCATCGACGACATGCTCCGAGCACCAGGCACGCTGTCGTCAGGCAACACCTCCGAGCCGAGCTGCAGACCATTCGGCGTCGCGTTGATCGTGGTGATCGCCGACGTGCTGGACCAGCTTCGAGGCAACACGACCCCTTCGAGCCTGTTCCAGGAACGGCGCAGCTCTCGCCCCGCTTCTACCGGCGCCGCGAAAATCATGTCGCCATCTGCAACTCGGTCGCGCAGGCTGGCCGGCACGAACGGCGTCAGGTCCGTGGGCGCTGCGCCAGGCCGCGCACCCACGAGCCGGCCGTCTGCCACAAACGCCAACCCGCCCGTGCGCATGTAGAAGAAGAGCTTGCTGAGCTGATTCGGCTCCGGGGACACCAGTCGAGGGTCGAACACGTCCGGGCGAACGACCAGGAAACACCCACCCCCGGGCACACCTTCTGTGGGAGCGATGCCAGGGGCGGAACAGGCAGGGCGACCTCGTAGCGAGGAACGTCCGCCATGGCGTACGAATAGCGCACCATGACGGATGCATCGCGCTCGGACACAGCGCCCGACCGCAGCGTGACCGGGGTGGCGCCGCGGTTCACTCTGGAAACGATTACCACGTTGGCAGCGCGGAAGCCCTGCGCGTTCGTGTACCAGCTCCCAGCGGTGTCCGGCCTGTTCGAATCGTTCCACCACATCCATGCCATCGGCTCGGCATTGCGGGTCTGACCGACCTCGAACGTCAGCGAGGGAATCGGCGGGCTGGACAGCGGAGTCAACGTGTACAGTTCCGCCATGCTCGGCTCCCAGAAGCGGGACTGGTTCGCCCAAGGGGTCGGGCTCCCACAGGGCGCATTCAGGTCCAAAACGCAGGCACCCATGTCTTGCGTACGACCAGTTGCCCCATCGTAGCAGTTGCATACGCGGAATTCGACCGAGCTCGTGTATGGGTTCGGTGGGTCGCCAGGGTCGTGAGCGCCAAGGGTGGACGACGCGCCAACGGCCGCGATCTCGAAGGGTCCAGGCGCGCCCGTGCCTTGTTCGCTGGGCTGCTTCAAAGTTCCCGGTTTGAGCTCCCACGTGGGCACATCCAGCCGCGCCACCGGTGCCTCGTCGCAAGCGTCGGGAAGCGGCTCGGCGTGCTGCACGATCTCGGCCACATCGTTGCTATTGGGCAGGTCGGGCCGGTCCGGTGTGAATGGGCAAGCGTCGCACTCGTCGCCCACCTTGTCGTGGTCGGCGTCGGCTTCCGAAACACAGCGGCCCCAGAGCACGTGGTCCGACGTTTCCGCCAACCCCACGCAACGGTGATCCGGGCAATCCGCGTTGCTGTGGCATCTGGCGACGTGGCCGACGGTGCCGCGGCACAGGTCGCAGGCGTTGCCTATTCCGTCGCCGTCGTCGTCGCTGAGCAGCTTCCACGAATAGGACGTGTACACGGAGTCTCGATTGACGACCACGTCCGAGTTGTCGTTCGGGCACGGATCGCAGCGGTCACCGATGCCGTCGCCGTCCATGTCATCCTGAGGCCCTGAAGGGTCAGGCCAGGGCGGGTTGTAGCAGTAGAAAGCGTCCAGGCCGTTGTTCGCGCAGAACGCGGGAGGGCAATTGTCGCACACGTCGCCGATGCCGTCGCCGTCGATGTCCTCCTGGAAGAAGTTATAGCAGTCCGCAGAATTCTTGCAGCGCCAGGCCGGACAGTTGTCGACCGAGTCGCGGATCCGGTCGTTGTCGGCGTCGTCGAGGTAGTTCAGAAGCCAGGGATAGAGAGGCGCCCACACCTGGTAGATGCCCTCACCAATGTACTCACCGTGCGCCCAAATCCCGTTCGAGTCGTACCAGCCACTCGTCACGCCAACCAAGATCTGGCCGCCACCAAACAGTGCTCCCCCCGAGTCACCCTGCTCGATGAGGTCCGTCTCCTCCGGGACCCGCTCGCTCTGATAGGCCCAGCCTTGCCCTTCGGTAACCGCACTGATGTCGAGAAAGCCCACCTCCAGGTTGGGAATGAACCCCTCTCGCCGCCTCGACGGCCAGTTCTTGTAGTACTCTTGCGGCATGTCGGTGCCGAACCCCACCGTGGTAGCCGTTCCATACTGTACGCCGACCGGTTCGTCGGATACAGCCGTCCGCACCGGCCAGGCAAGCGAAAGCGGTATCTCACGGTCGAGGAACAAGAGCGCGACGTCGTGCGGCCCCAAGTGGTAGTCGGCCCGTGGGTCGACTTCGACGGACGACACGCAGGCGTCGGCGACAGCCTGCTTTCCGTAGGTACGCGGGGGAAGCTGCGACGGTGACGCGCACGGGTCTGCCGAAACGCAATCCGGCGGGTCGACCTCGGCGTTGCATGTGCCATGGTTGTTGTCGGGGCTGAGCACGGCGAGGTGCAAGGCTGGGTTTTTCGGAAACGGAACACCGTACTGAAGAGTAGCCTTGAGGCGCAATTTCTCTTCGAGTCGAACGCAGTGGGAAGCCGAAACCATCGCATCGGACTTCACAAGGGTCGCCGAGCAGAATCCCGCCCGGTAGAAGTAGCCGTCCGTGGCCTGGGCGAAGATGCCCAGCGCAAATACCGCAGCCACCGGGCTAGACGGATCCTGCGGGCCGTTCACATCCAACACCGAGTTGCCCGTCACCGGCTGGGATGTCGAGGAGACCGGCGTGGTGTTGCCTCCTCCGGCAGCGCGGTCCTCAGACGATGCGCAGCTCACCAGCACGAGCAACAGCCCAGGGAGCGGCGAGAAGCGGCGAAGCGGCGAAGCGGCATCGTGTCACCTCCTTGGCTATGGAACCCGATCTTACCAATACCCCGGAAGTTTGTCTCGGGCAAGCACAAAATGGAGCCGCGAAGCGATTTGTCGACCCGCGTTCCTCCACCGGTCCAGGAGGCCTCGTTCATGCCCGCGCGCATAGCCTGCCTCAGCGCACCCGTCGAGCAGGGCGGAGCCCGGTGTGACGGCGGACGGCCCACCCGTCGCGCAGCCCGCCTTGCTCGACACGCGCCCGGTCGCACCGGGATACTACGTCCGATTCCGCGTGCTGAATGACGTCCGGATCAACCAGGCTGGTACATGGGGCCACACCGTGATATCACCCCGTCCAAGGAGGCTCGTGGACCAACATGACCGACGACGAACGTTCCGACGCCGACCTCGCCGCCTGCTCGCCCACGCCCTTGGCGCGCCTCGGCGGTGGCCTCACGATGATCGCTGGCCTGTTCACGCTGGTGCAGGCCGTGCAGCTATGGACTTTCGTGCTGATCGGCTGGGTCGCGGCCGTGCCGTACGTACTTGTCGCGGCCGGCGTTGCGACCATCGCGCTCGGCTTCTTCGTTACACGCATGCGCGGATGGGCCGCGATCGCCTCGACGGTGCTCTCGGGAGCGATGACGGCCGTTCATTCGATGTGGGGCCTGTACGGCATGACACGCGGGTTCGTATCCCTCGTGGGGTTCCTGATGCCGCCCTTGACGCTCGCCGCGTCGGTCGCCACCGGGCTCGTCATCGGTGCGGCGCTGCGGGCAGACCAGGCGAGAGCGCGGCTGATGGCCGACGGCCTCGGGCTTGGGACGTGAGCCTCTGGACGCGGCTCTGACGTCGGTAAGGAGGGATGTCATGCGCGGCTGCGGGTTTCTCGCTTGGATGACCATGGTTCCGTGCGCCTGCGCCCAGGTGCTTGGCTACGATGACCTCGGGTTCGCAGCAGGCTCCGGCGGCGGCGTTCATGCCGACGCGGCGGACATCGATGGCGCGGATTCGCAGATCGATGCGCCGTCCTGGCCGGACGCCTCCGGACCGGATGCGGTGGAGTCCGGAGGCACGGGCGGCGGTGACGCGGGAGAGACCGGAGGGACTTCCGGCACGGGCGGCGGTGACGCGGGAGAGACCGGAGGGACTTCCGGCACGGGCGGCACATCGGGCACGGGTGGAACAGGGGGTGCGCCGCCCGCCTGCCCCGACGGCGCCTGCAATGGCACGGAGACGTGCGCGTCCTGCCCGGCCGATTGCGGCGCCTGCTGCGCTCACGCGCCCCTGGCTTGCGGACGGCTCGGGGCCCAGACCCTCGACGCTACCGCGGAGTTCAAGCAGTTCCTCGCGGCGTGCCCGCGCGTCGCTAAGTGGGTGAGCGGCGGCGGTTACGCCGACTTCGGCGGAATGCGCGACTACAAGTGCGCGTGCAACGGCGGCGTCACCGTGCTGCGCATCTGGGGACCGTATGCTTCCTATGCCACCGGCGACGACCTGTGGAACGCTCGTTTCGCCTTCCTCGAATCGGCATCGCCCGACGACAAGGCGCTGGTAGACTACCTCGAGGCGGACAACGAGTGCGATGCCGGGCACTGCTTCGACAACCCGGCCGACTACAATGCATTCCTGTTGCAGTTCGTGGCGCGGGCGAAGGCGGCGGGGTTCCACCCGCTCATCGGCAATATCGCGGTGGGCAATCCAGGGGGCGACGTAGAGACATGCGCGGGCGACGGAATCCAGAAGCTTGGCGCCATCATTCCAGCCATCCTGGCCGCACGCGACGCCGGCGGAGGCTGGGCCTATCACTCATACACCATTTCATGGGACAAGAGCCCCACCGCCGGGCTCATGTCGTATCTGCCCTTTCGGTATCGACGATACCTCAACTGCTTCCCCGAGCTCGCGTCCGTGCCGCTCATCCTCACCGAAGCCGGGTTCGACACGGGTGGCAATCCGGACACGGACGGATGGCAGGCCCATGGCACCGCGCAAACCTACCTCGATTGGCTGTCCTGGTATCAATCGGAGATCGCGAAGGACGGCCCGTTGGTCGGGGCGGCCCTGTTTACCTTCGCACCTCCGGGGAATTGGTCGAGCTTCCGCCTGGACCCGATCGCGTCGGAGTTGGCGAGTTTGGTGGCGAGCTGTCCGTGAAGGCATCCAGGCGCGAACCTTCGCTTGACGAACGCCGTGACTCGAATATCTTCGAGCCGCCCCACGCAGGAGTGACTGATGAGCAAGTCCATCCAGGTAGAGCACAATCCGAGCACCGACCGGTTGGAAGAGCTGGGCGTACGGCGCTGGCCGATCTGGACCAAGGAAGTATCCACCTTCCCCTGGACCTACGACGAAGCCGAGACCTGCTACTTCCTCGAAGGTGACGTCGTGGTCACACCCGACGGTGGGCCGCCGACGCGTGTCGGCAAGGGCGACCTGGTGACCTTCCCGGCAGGCATGTCCTGCACGTGGGAGGTTCGCGCCGCGGTTCGCAAACACTATCGCTTCGGATGAGATGAGGCGCGCATGACCGCGACGGCTGGCCCCTGGGAGGCGCTGCAAGGCTTTCGCATCCTGCGCACGCTTCGTACGCGGGAGCGCGCGCCGCTTGCCGCGCTCGCCCTCCGTGAGCCCGTACGCGGATTCTCCCGCCCGTGCTCCCTCGAGGCGGTCCCGGATTCGCCCGACGCTTCCGCGCAAGTGGAAGCGCTGTTGCGCGAAGCATCGATCGAAGCCAGGCTTCGCCATCCAGCGGTGGCGCAGGTCTTCGAGATCGTCCGTCCCGACGGCTGGATCGTGGTCGTCCGCCCCGTCGACGGCAGCCTCACCCTCGCGCACCTCGGCGCCGCGCTCGCTCGCCATTCCAGCCGCCTCGATGAGCGCATCGTGTGGCACATCGCGCATACCCTTTTCGATTGCCTCGACGAGGTGCACCACAACTGCGACAGCCGCGGAGAACCGCTGGTCCACGGAGACCTTCGGCCAGGTCAGGTGATCGTTCGTTCCGACGGTTCCATCGTGGTTCGCGGGTTCGGCCGCACCAGACTGGATTGGGTCCCAGCCGGTGAATCGGCGCGGAGGGGCATGTACCAGCCTCCCGAATGCAGCGCAGGCGCTCCCCCTTCCATCGCCGCGGACCTGTACGCCGCGGCCCTCATGGTGTGGGAACTCCTCGTCGACCCGGCCGATTGCCGCGCGCTCCGCTCCGCCTGCGAGGCCGGTGAAACGGACCTCGACATCCCCTCCCTCGCAGTGCTTCGCCCCGACCTGCCTCCCGCCATCACATCGTCGATCGATCTGTGCCTCTCGCCCGATCCCGACGCCAGGTCCGTGCCAGCATCCGCCGTCGCAACCGCCATCCACCGCTCCGTCGACGTGCTCGGCGGTCGAGAACTGCTCGCACGGCTGCATGCCAATGTCCTGTCGCGCCTCCAAGGTCGTCCCAATCCCCGCTGGGCCACCGAGCCGTCACGCCCCGGCGGCGTGGACTGCGCTGCACCCACGCTTCGCCTGTCGCCCAGCCCAGCTCGGTCCGAACCCGCCCCCCCGCCCGCCGTGTTGCATCCCGACCATCCGTTGTGCGATGCGGCACGCACGCGCCCGCCCTCGCCGGTGGACGACGACTCCGATACGATTCGCTGGACCCGCGACGAAACCCCGCTCTGGCGTGAAGACGATGCCGACCAGGTGACCTCGCCGTCAACTGGCAACACGGCCCGGCCGGCGTCTGAGGTGCCCCCGGTCCAGGCACTCGTCTCCAGTTTGCCACCCGTATCGTCGCCCAGCGTGAACCCCGGCGATCCTGCCGTCGATCCTTCATCGCCCGCGCGACCTCGCCGACGCTGGGCACCTGGCGCGCTCGCGGCTGCATGCGTCGCGGCGTTTCTTGGGTACGCTGCCGCCCGTTCGGCCCAATCGCAAGCCACATGGGCCGCGGCCTCCCGAGCTTCCTCGATTGCAGCGTCCGACCGCATGCCCGTCGCATCCGCGCAGCCCGCCCCAACCGCCGCCGTGTCCGCCGTCGCACCGACCGCTACCATCGCGGTGTGGCGCACGAGGCTCGTGGTACACGGCCCGCCCGATGGTACCGTCTTCGTGCAAGGCGTGCCGGTCGGCCGAACCGGACAGGCGTTGGATGTCCCCTGCGGTCAGCGCTACGTGCGAGTCGGCACCGACCCGATCCGTGGCGCCATGCTCACCGTGCGCTGGTTGTCCAACGGATTCACCATGAACCTGCCCTGCGGCGGCGCCGTCGAACGCACCCTGCAGCCTTGATTCCAAACCATCGCCGTTGCCGAACGGCGACCGGCAATCCTTCTTCCTTGGCCAAGACGATCCGAACGCCGATTCCGCGATCGACACGCCGGCGATCGTGACCAGCGTTTTCGATCCGCCGTTCCCCTCTCCGCATACGAATCCATCACGACGCCAGGCGGACGAGATGCAATGGCGCTCGCTGCGGCAGCCTGGGCTCCCAGGCGTCGAGCCTGAGATCCACTTCGCCTCCGCTAAAGCTCGCCAGCAGGAAGTTGCGATAGCCGGGTATCGTGCCCGCGGTTTCGAGCTTCGAGGTCATGGGCGCCCATGTCCCCGTATCCACGAACGACACGCCACCCGCTACCGGCACCACCCGCGGCTTGTGCGTGTGCCCGAACGTCACCACGCGCACGTCGAGAAGCTGGGAGATGCGCCGGGCGATGGCCGGCAGCTCCTTCTCGACCGTGAAGATCGTGTCGCCTTGCACCAGCCGCTCGTACACGAAAAACAGCAGGGGGAAGCTCGACAGCGGAACCATGAGCTGGACCCACAGCGGGAGGGGCGCGACCGCCAGCGCGATCGTCCCTGCCGTCATCAGCAGCGCCAGAACCAGACGGTCGACCCAGAACTCCCTCGCAATCCGGAAGAACCTGGTCGTGATCGGCGGAGGCTGCAGCTCGCCGAGCGCCGCCACCGTGGTGACCGGAATCCGTGCGCGCCGCGCCACCTGCGCCAGGCATGCGTCGTAGTTTCCCGGACGCTCGTGCACGCGCTTCTTCGTCGCGAGGAGCTGGATCATCACCAGGACGCTGCCCGCCAGCCAGTTGTAAACGAGGCTGCGGCCCGTGAATGCATAATAGCGCAGCCAGTGAGCCAGATAGCGAAAGATGTTGAGGATGAAATCGGACGCATGGGGATTGAAGAACCCCATCAGGGTCACGAGGTACCGGTTAGCCAGATCCCCCATGGGCAGCGCAATCATCGGGCCGGAGCGTGTCTGCACAACGGGTGAAAGCACATGCTTGAACGACGAGTAGTGGTCGTACTGCTGCCCGTGCTCCGCGTAGATCTCGCCTGGCGCATAGTAGAACCAGGGCTCGAACCGCAGCGCATCGTGGGGCCAGCGGGATCCGCCCGGTCCGGCCGCGCCAGCCAGGGCATCGGCAAGCACCGCGCGAACCTCCGTGAAGTGCAGCTCCCGGTCATGATTGCCCAGCACGTACACGATGCGATGCCCCCGCTGAAGCCAATCGGCCAGCGCGCGGACGAACACCGGGTGGTCGTGCAAGATGCGACGAAGCTTCCAGGCGGACTTCTCCGCCGTGGGAAGCAGCCCGCGCTTACGCTCGAACGCGCTCACCGGGAACGGCGCGTCCGCGGGGACCGCACTCACCAGGTCGAAGTCGAAAATGTCACCGTTGAGGATCAGCACCAGCTCGCCTGGGCCTGATGCCTCGTGGCTCGCTGTGACCTGGCTCAGCAACGCCGCGAAGTCGGCGTCGATCGAGAACCGTCCGCTCTTGTACGACTTCCACCCGTCGTCGTGCTCCTCCAAGTCGCAGATGTGAAGGTCCGAAACGACGAGGTATCTGGTAGCCATGATCTCCGCTGCTCTCTCGACGACGCCGCGATGCGCGAGGCGTTCCCCTGGTTCGATGCACGCGTCTCAGGGAGGTTGCCCCGCTCGCGAACCTTCGCGGTCAGCAGACGAGCGCTTCCAGCTTGCCGATGACCTCGCGGGCCGACTGCGGCGAGCCGAGATCGGGCGGCGTGACGTGCCACTGGTCGAGCTGCTCATCCAGCGGTGAGCTGCGTCCGTAGAGCTGGTCTGCCAGGCGGATGGCCTCCCGCACCAGATCGAACGCGCCGTTGGCGCTAATGTCGATGAGCGACCGCGCCGCCTCGAGAGATTGGCGAATCTCCCGGATGACATCCTGATCGTGGTGGAGCAGCACCTCGCGCTGGTTGACGACCGAGAGGGACTCCAGATACTTGGCGAGCCCTTCGCAAGCAAGCCGGGCAGCGTCGAACGGCTCGGAGTCGATCTTCCGGACGAATGCCTCCAGTTCCAGGCGGTCGGGGGCGCGCATCAGGCGACAGGGCTCGCTCTTGACGAAGGCACGCAGCTCGTCGGCCAGTCGCGCCATCGACTCGCGCTGCTCCGCCTCAGGGATGCTGTCGTCCTGGATGACCCAGTCGTTCTCGGCGCTCACGACGCGGCGCAACAACGCCAGACCGCGGCGGATCACCAGCGATCGCTGCAGCGCATTGCGGTAGCCCGGCAGCAGCGCGCCGCGATCGATGGGCTCCTCGTCGCCGAGAAACTTCTCGAACGTGGTGACCACCAGCGCGAACAGCCCCTCGGACAGCGTCTCCCGCGCCGCGTCCAGATCGCGAAGCGCCGCGTCGAACTGCTGGCGGGACAAGGACGCCCGGATCCGATCGTCGAACTCCTTCAGCTCCCTGCCGAGGACCGCCCCGATCGAGCAGGCCTCCTTGCGGTATTCCGCCACCTTGTCATCGAGCGCGACGTCGTGCGAGCCGGTCACGAAGTCGAATGCCTTTTCGATGTCGAACTCCTCCAGGCCCGAGAGGGTCGGATTCGGTGCACGAGGCGATGACGTCGGCGACAGGGCCAGGTCGAACGCATCGCCGAAGTCCAGCTCCGCGCCCTCGTCCTTGTCCAACGCCGAATCTGCTGTGGCGCCCTCCTGCGCCACACGATCGAGGTACGCGGTCAACCGGCGGATGCTGCGGAAGGTGCGGCCATGCACCTCCGTCAGCATCACCTCGGTGAGCGCCGCGTTCAGGTCGTCGGACTTGCCCCCGATCTGTATCGAGCCGTCCGCGAAGAAAGCGTAGATCGACTCATCCATGTTGGCGAACTCGCCGAGCGAGATGAGGGCAAAACGCAACACGTCCGACACCAGCACCTTGGCTGCCGGATCGGGGATCGTGTTCAGAACGCGCCGGACTGCAGCCCGGCCGGCCTCATCCATCGTGGTCCTCAGCGTGATATGCTCGTACGAGAACGCGTTGTACCATGGCCCGCACGTCCAGGGCCACGAATCGGCTAGGGTTGCTCCGGCCCGCTCGGCCGCCGACTACGTGCGGCGGTGAATCTCCAGCCGCACGTTGTTGAAGTCCGGGTCCTCCAGGCTGCCCTCGTGATGACACGCCCATCGCCCGCCGAGCGACGGCGCCTCAATCTCCTGACCCTCGGAGAACATCTCGCCATCGGCCATCCGCTGCACCAGCCGGTGCATCAGCGCCACCGCACCCTCGTGCTCGTGCTCCCGCACGCCTCGCAGGCTGAGGTCCGGCCTTCCGAACTTCCGCATCCCCCGCGTGTGCAGCCAGACCGCCCCGCCCCCCTCGTCGCTCGCCAGCAACGCCACATGCTCCAGCGGCGCCGGACCGCCATGATCGAAGAAAGTCGAACGGAATTCCCGGGCCGTCCACCATGTCAGCGTCTGCGGATCCAGCACCGCGACACCGCCCGCGTCGAGCGCCGCCACCACCAGCCCGATCACGTCTCGCAGGTAGTCGAGCGTGGGCTGATCCTCCAGCTCACCGATGAACCGCATGCAAGCTGGGGCATCCGCCAGCGCCGCGGCCAGGTCGTCGTGATCGGAGAGCTGCGACGCAAACGGCTCGTCGTCGAAAAAAGGCTTCAGGCCGGGCTCGTTCGCCGCGAAGCCGTCGACCCGCAGACCCCTCGGTACCCCGGAAACGCGGTGCCTGGCCTGCGACGGGCTCAGCTCCGCACCGAATGCCCCAAAAACGAGGTAGAGCAGGAAGGGCTTGCCGGCGCCCGGACGGTACAGGGGACGCGGCCAGGACGGGAGGTCGGAAGTCACGGTTCGCTCCTTGTCGAGTGGGTTGCGCGATCCGTCGTAGTGCAACATGCCGGCCGCGGCGAGGGGATCATGACGCGTCCCGCCGACGCGCGGCCGCCACGATGCCGAACGCCCCGCATGATGACGACACCGCTCACTGGCTGCGACCTGGCTCGGTTCGCAAAGGCTCGATCGTCACGATCGTCGCGCCCCAGCCCCCCGCAGCCGGCCCAGCCAGATGGTACTCGACCACCCAGTCGAGTTGGTCCAGCAGGCCGTGCACCGTCCGGCGCAGCGTGCCCGTGCCCTTGCCGTGGACGATGCGCACCTCGACAATGCCACGCTCGCGGCACGCTTGCAGGTAGTCCTCGACGAGGTGCTTCACCTCGCGGGGGTGAAACGCATGCAGGTCCAGCATGCCGTCGATCGGAAGAGCGACGACGTCGTCTCCAAAGTCGGACTCCGGCGGCTCGTCTTGTATGTCAATCACCGGGATCACCTGTCTCGTCTGGCCTGCGCGGCGACCATTGCGTCACAGCCCTTCACACGGAACCCAGCCCTTCATGGGCTCGTTGCAGAGCTTTCCGGTGCAGCTACCGTTCTCGCAGCGGTCGTAGCGCTGCATCATGCCGCCGGGTCCCGGCCCTTCGGCCGGGCAGTCGGCGAAGCTCAAACATGCAACGCCCACCGCGGCCCCCGGACAGGTGCCCGAGCAATCGGTCGCCCGCGCCAGGTATCGGCAGCAATCGTAGCCACCACAATCCGCGCGCCCACGACAGCGAACCGGCCCCTCGTCCTCGCCCGTGCAGGCCCCGCTGCGCCCCGGCTCGGCGATGCACCTTCCCGCGTTCTTGGCCTCGTCCCAGCAACACACCGGCGTGGCGCCGCCGCAGCGCCGGTTGCCGCATGCCACGCCTGTCACCGCCGGCTCGCAGTGCGCATCACCCCACGAGCCGCTCGGACGACAGGCGAGGTTCGGCGGGCAACCCGTCGCCGCCACGCACGCGATGGCCTCCATGCACCTGTCTTTCGTGCATGTATGGATGTGCGGGCCGGTGCCTCCCCAGTACTGCCCCGCACAGCAATGCTCACCTGCAGGGCAATCCGCGTCGTCGTCGCAGTCGAGCACCGCGTCCTCGTCGCCGCCACCACGGGCGTAGCCGTCACGCTCCGCTCGCGGCACGCACCTCGGGTCCTTGCCGGCCATGGCCACGCAAGCCGATTCCTTCGCGTTGCAGCGCGCGCCGCCGCAAGCGATGACGCCCGCACCGGGAGGAAGCGCCGCGGCAGGCGGCAACGGGCCGGCGGTCACGACCGGCTGGGCTGCCGGAGGGCTCGCGCCAGGCCCCACGAACGGAGGGCGTGCATGATCGCGGGACGGCTGCTGCGACGGGCATCCGGCCGCTGCGCACGGCAGCAGCACGGCAGCCCACCACGTTCTTGCGATGGGGTTCATGCATCCATCAGGCCACGGAAGCGGGCGCGCGGGAAGCAAAATGAACCCAAAGGCGGCCCGTGTCCCCTCGCGAACCGATCGCACCGGGACCGCTGCGCTGCTTGCCATCGGCCCGATCAGGGAATCCTTGCGGGATTGCTGGGCTTCGGCGTGTGGATCGACAGCACACACCCGTGACCGTCATTCCTCCAGCGTCGACACGTCTCCCTCCGGCAGCCCCATCGCCCGCGCCTTCAACAGCCGCCTCATGATCTTGCCCGACCGCGTCTTCGGAAGCGTGCTGACGAACTCGACCTTCTCCGGCCTCGCGATCGGCCCTATCTCCGCCGCCACATGCTTGACCAGCTCGTCGTGGAGCTCCTGGCTCGGCGTACGCCCCGCCCGCAGGATCACGAACGCCCTTATCGCGTTGCCCTTGACATCGTGCGGTATCCCTATCACCGCCGCCTCCGACACCGCCGGGTGGCTCACCAGCGCCGACTCGATCTCCGCCGTGCCGAGCCTGTAGCCCGAAACCTTGATCACGTCATCCATCCGGCCGATGACCCAGAAGTAGCCGTCTTCGTCCACCCGCGCTGCGTCCCCCGTGAAGTACTTGCCCGGGTACGTGCGCCAGTACTGCTGCACATAGCGCTCCGGATCCTTGTAGATGCCCCGCGGCATCGACGGCCACGGGCCCGTGATCACCAGCTTGCCCTCCTCCCCAGGCAGGGCAGGCGTGCCGTCGTCGCGCAGTACCTCCGCCCCGATGCCAGGGAATGGCTTCGTCGCCGATCCTGGCTTCAGATCGAGCGACGGAACCGGACAGATCATGAACGCTCCCGTCTCGGTCTGCCACCAGGTGTCGATGATCGGGCAGCGCTCGCCGCCGATCACCCGATGATACCAACGCCATGCTTCCGGGTTGATGGGCTCCCCCACCGTGCCCAGCAGCCGCAGGCTCGACAGATCATGACGGTTCGGCCACGCCTCCCCGAAACGCATCAATCCACGAATCGCCGTCGGCGCCGCGTACAAGATCGTGATCCCCTCCTTCTCGACGATCTTCCACCACCGATCCGGATACGGGTACGTCGGCGCCCCCTCGTAGATCATCGAGGTCACCCCGAGAATGAGCGGCGCGTATACGATGTAGCTGTGACCCGTGATCCACCCCGGATCGGCCGCACACCAGTACCGATCCTCGGGGCGCACGTCGAACGCATCGCTCATCGTCGTGGCAATGCCAACCTGGTAGCCGCCGTGCGTGTGCACAATCGCCTTGGGCTTGCCCGTCGTCCCCGACGTGTACAGCAGAAACAACGGGTCCTCCGCGTCCATCACCTCCGTGGCACAACGTCCGCCCCCCGCCGCCTTCGCGATGGGCAGGCCCATCAGGTCATCGTAGAAGTAGTCGCGCCCCACCTCCATCGCCACCGGCTCACGCGTCCTTCGTACCACGATGACGTGCTCCACCGTGCCCGAACGCTCCAAAGCCTGGTCCGCAATCGCCTTGAGCGGCACCACCTTGCCACGCATGTAGCCGCCGTCGGCCGTGATCAGCACCTTGGACTCCGAGTCCTGGATGCGCTCCCCAAGCGCTTCCACCGAGAACCCCCCGTACACCACCGAGTGTACCGCCCCGATCTTCGCGCACGCCAACATCGCAATCGGCAGCTCCAGGATCCGTGGCAGGTAGATCGTCACCCGGTCGCCCTTCTTGACACCCATGCTCTTGAGCACGTTGCCGAACTGACACACCTCGCGGTTGAGCGCGAAGAACGTCAGCGTGCGGATCTCGCCGCTCTCTCCCTCCCAGATGTATGCGAGCTTGTTCTTGACCGGCGTGCTCTGGTGACGATCGAGAGCATTCAGGATGATGTTGGTCTTGGCCCCTACGAACCACTTGTAGAAAGGCGGGTTCGAGTCGTCCAGCACCTTGCTCCAGGGCGCGTACCAAGACAGCTCCCTGGCGCGATCCTCCCAGAACTTCACGGGATCGCGCGCCGCCTCCCGGCGCAGCGCGTCGTAGTCCTTCACCCGCGCGGTTTCCCTCACCCCCGGTGGGGGCGCCACGACACCCTTGCGATTCTGATCCTGATCCGTGCTCATGTCGGCCCCTCGTCGTGCGAAAGCCCAACTCTCATGGAGCACGCGCACGGTTTCGCAAGCCCCCCCTGGAATCACCAGACACCAGAGGCGGTCGCGAGGACCGGAGACTGCGGCGGGGCTCGCTCGCTCGCCGTCCGCAGTGGACGACGGATCACCCGTCCGCGAGCACAGCCTCCACCTTGTCCACGTCCGGGCTTGCGCTCACCCGGTCCATCACGGCAAAGGCCGCTCGCGCCTGCCGCTCCAGGCGATCCAACGCGTACGACGCGACAGCCAGCTCGTGGCTTGTCTGCGGGGTCGCACCCGACGGTACCGATCCCGACGCGCGCAGCAAGACCGCGAGCATCGCATACGTGGGGATCATCACGTCGGCCATCGCGGCCTGCAGCGACTGCCGGTCGAACAGCTTGAAACCGTGCGTCTTGCGAATCCGCGCGAGCGCCTCTCCCACCGACGAGAGCAGCCGATCGAAGCTCTCCGCATCGTCTCGCAACGCGGCCGGCGCCTTCCCACCAACCCTGGGCAGCGCCTGCAGCGCGGCCGGTGACCACGACAGCGTCGCCGACGCCATGTGCAGCCGCAGTACGTCGTTGGCGCCTTCGAAGATCCGGGTGACTCGCACGTCGCGCAAGCGCCTCGCCATGCCCGCGTCTTCGATGTAACCCATGCCGCCCATGAGCTGCAAGCTCCGGTCGATGATGTTCCAGCTTCCTTCGGACGCGATGATCTTCGCCACCGTGGAGTCGAGCGCGATGTCTCCCTGGCCGGCGTCGTAGAGGTCGCCCACGAGGCGGATCACGCTCTCGATGGCGTACAGATCGGCCATGCACTGGGCGAGCTGCTCCCGAACGAGGGGGAACCGGTCGAGGGTGCGCCCGAACTGCACCCGCTCCGCCGTGTACGCCTGCGCGGCTTCCAGCGCCGATTTCGCCGAGCCAAGGCACCCGGCCGCCATGAACGTCCTGCCCCACGTCAGCGCCGCGTGCGCGTGGTCCAGCCCCTTGGACACCTCGCCTATCACATGATCTCGCGGAATCTCCACGTCATCGAAGTCGATCGTGATCGTCGACGATCCCTTGAGCCCGAGCTTGTGCTCCTCCGCGCCGCGCAGCACCCCCGGCCAGGCCGGATCCACCAGCACCATCGTGTGCCCCGAACGCGCACCCCCCAGCCCCGGGCTCGCCGCCAGCACGGTCAACACCCCGCATAGCCCGCCGTTCGTCACATAGCACTTCGTACCACGGAGGCGCAGCTTGCCCCCCTCCTCCGTCAGCGTCGTCTTGACCGACGCGATGTCCGACCCCGCGTTGGGCTCGGTCGCGGCGAAAGCGGCAATGCGCTTCCCCGCGGCGACATCGGGGAGGTATCGTTGCTGCAGTGCAGGCGACGCCAGCTTGATGAGGCAATAGAGCCCCAGCCCGGAGTGCAGACCCACGCACGTGGCCAAAGAGCCGTTGAACGAGCTGAGCTCCGTCACCACTCGGGTCGCTGCCTTCACCGACAGCCCCGCACCGCCAAACGCTTCCGGGATCGTCAAGCCGAACCACCCCTGCTCCGCCACCTCCGCCAGCATCTCACGCCCCAGCGCCCCCCGCGCGTCGATGGCGGCGCTGTCCACCCGGGTCCGCCCGTAGCGCCGCACCTCGCCCAGCAGCGCCGCGAGCACCTCGCCCTCCTCCGGTGTGTGCGATGGGCTTGCGGTGGCGTGCGACAACTCCTCGAACCGCGTGAGAACCGCCGTGAACATGTCTTGCTTGCTGGCCATGAATCACCTGTACGAACGTCAGAACTGAATGGTACGATCCCTGTGGTCGAGAGACAGCAGGTGCTGCTTTCCCTTGTAGAACTCGCGCCAGAGGTCGAGATACCCCTGCAGCAGGCGGTCCGGCGTCATCTGCTTCGGCCGGAATACCACGTTGGCATCGTTGTAGTGGCTCCAGGTCGTGTCGATGATCCGCCCCTCCTGCTGCATCCGCTGCCACGCCGGTGTGCCGGGATAGGGCGTGAAGATCGCGAACTCCGTCTTGTCCACGCCCGCCTTCCGCCCAAACTCCAGCACCCGGTCGAATACTCCCTCGTCGTCGCTGTCGTTGCCCACCAGGAGCGATGTGTATGGCTCGATGCCGAACTCGTGGCAGCGCTCGATCGACGCCACCGCCTTGCGCATGCTACCCTCGTCGCCCTCCCCGAACGCCTTGCGTGTGATCGGATCGAAGCCGCACACCAGATAGAAACGATTGACTCCCGCGTCGCTGATCTCGCGCAGCAGCTCGGGATCGAGCGACAGGATCATGGGCATGCTGATCCCAATGTAGCTGACCTTCTCGCCGCGGGGCCGCGGGTCCTGCTTCAGCCCCTCGAGAAACGTGCGGAAGTGACGCCGCGCGCCGGAAAAGAAAAAGAACGACGTGTCCTCCGTCAGCGCCGCACGCTTGCCCCGCCGACGAAGGTCCGCAAGCGCTTTCAGCATCGTCTGCTCCGGAATCAGCCGCAGCTTGTTGCGCATCACGCCGGGCAGCACGCACGCATCGCAGCTCAATGGGCAACCCCGACTGGTCTGAAGAGGGTAGTCGTCCGGGTGCAGATCCGGGTCCTCCGCGTCTACGTACAAATCGATATCAGGCGCGGGTAGGTCGGCTAGGTCGTAGCCCAGGTCCGCCTCGTACCGCGGTCGAAGCTCCCCCTTCGCGAAGTCCGAAAGCAGCCTCGGCCATACCCCTTCCCCTTCCCCCACCACCACCGCATCGAAGTGCGGCTGCACCACGTCCGGCATCATCGTCGGAAAAATGCCGCCCGCGACCACGGTCTTGCCCGCTGCCCGCAGCATGTCCGCTATCTGCATCGCACGCGTCGCCGCCGGCGTGAAGAACGACAACGCATACAGATCGGCCTCGGCCTCCAGCCCGAACGGCCGCAGCCGGTCGTCGTGATACGCCACCTCGATGCCCTCCGGCGTCACCGCGGCGAGGCTGGCGATGCCGAGCGACGGACCGCCGAGGTACTCGTCGCAGGGAACCGCGTCCCTCAGCTCGGGGTGCGATTGGGCATGGCGATCGAATCGGGGATAAATGAACTGGACTTTCATGTTGCGTGTCCTGGGTCAGCAAACAGATTGCGTCTTCGATTCCGCATGCATCACGCGACGACGCCTCTCGTGGCGGCAGGGGCTCCGGTCCAAACCTTGATTGCACAATCCTTGCCTCATCGCGTCGGAAACCCCTGTCGGCTCGATTCCGATCCTGGCGTCGAGGTTTCCGCCGTGCCGCCGTCGCACGTGGCGCCCGCATTCGCATGCGGCCGCGCGGGCGCCCGTGCTCCAACCCCCTCAGTACTTTTGCAGAAACGTCAACACGTCTCCCACCGTCTTGACGTCTTGCACCTCCTCGATGTCGACGTCGATCTCATACTTCTCGGTGATGGCGGACAGCAGCTCCATCGCGTTGAGCGAGTCGAGCCCAATGTCTTCGCGCAGCCGGTCGCCGTCCTGGATGTTACCCTTGAAGTCGGGGCGGATCCTCTGAATGATGGCGTGAATGTCGTTGCGCATGGTGTCCATATCCACCTTGCTCATGTCGGTTCTCCTTGCGTGACAGATGTGCGTCCCTCCGCCGTTGCGTCGGAACGCCGGGTGCCCTGCGGTCGAATGTAGCGGTATCGCTCGTACCAGCGACATGCCTTCCGAACGGTGTCCGCCAGCGGAATGGGCATCGGCATGCCGAGCTCGCGTGCCGCCTTGCCAGCGTCGACCCACACGCCGTGCCTCGCCATGTCCACAAACTCCCTCGGGATGAACGGACGTCTGTGCCCGCCAAGGGTGGCGCACCGCATCTCCGACAACGTGCTGAGAACCTCAGCGACGCCCAGCGGAAGGCGCCACGACGCGAACCGTACGCCCAACTCATCGCAGACCGTTCGCAGCAGATCCTCGATCGTCGTGTTGTGGCCCGCCAGGATGTAGCGCTCGCCCGTGCGTCCGCGCTCCGCCGCCAGCACGTGGCCGACCGCCATCTGGTCCGCGTCAAGGATGTTGACGCGGCCCTGTACGTACACCGGCAGCAGGCCGTTGCCCAGCGCCACGATCACGAACCCCGTGCCGGCCTTGACGTCGAGCTCGCCCACAATCCCCGTGGGGCACGTCACCACCACGTCGAGACCCGTTCGGACCGCGTCGAGGGCTTCCTGCTCGATGGCCTGCTTGACGGCGAAGTACACGCTCGCGGCGGCCTCCCGGGACATCGGGTCCCGCTCGTCGGACAGAGCCCGCCCCGGCGCAGCCGGCCCCACCGTCGCCACCGAGCTCGTCAGCACGTAGCGCTGTACTCCCGCCGCCCGTGCCGCATCCAGCGTCGCACGCGTCCAGCGCCGCGCCTTGCCGACCTCTTCGTCGAGGTCGAGCGAATACCGGGGATAATGGCCTGCGCACATGAACACGACGTCCCGGCCCCGCATCGCCTCCGCCAGCCCGGGCACGTCCTCGAAGCTCGCTTGCACGAGCCGCGCGCCTAGCTTGCGCGCGAACAGCGTGTTCGCACGGCTGCGGCGCGTGGCGACGACGTCATGCCCGGAGGCAGCGAGGGCACGAACCACGTTCATGCCCACGAAGCCCGTGCCGCCCAGGACGATGGCTTTCAAGACGTCGGTCCAATCAGAGCGCTTCGGGGTGGGAGAAGAGCAGCGAGCTGTTCTGCCCGCCGAACCCGAACGAATTGGCCATGGCCACCCGCATCGGCTTGCGCCGCGCTTCGTTGGGCACGTAGTCTAGGTCGCACTCGGGGTCCGGCGTGTGCAGGTTGATCGTGGGCGTCGCCACCTCGCGCGCCAGCGTGAGCACCGCCACCGCCGCGGAGATCGCTCCCGCTCCGCCCATCGCGTGTCCCAGCATCGACTTCTGCGAGCTGACCATCATCCGATCCGCGTGCGGACCGAATACCTTGCGGATCGCTTGCGTCTCTTCCTTGTCGTTCATCGGCGTGCTCGTGCCGTGCGCCGCAACATAGTCCACCGTCTCCGGTGCAAGCGAAGCGTCCTCGAGCGCACGACGCAACGCCAGCGCCATGCCGTCTCCCCCCGGCGCCACGGCAACCACGTGGTGAGCGTCGGCACTCGCACCCCACCCGCGCATCTCCGCGAGGATCCGTGCTCCCCGCGCCCTCGCGTGATCGTAGTCCTCCAGGTACAGGAAGCCCGCTCCTTCCCCCATCACGAACCCGCGACGGGTCTTGTCGAACGGACGCGACATCTTCGGCGGATCCTCGTCGCGCGCCGTGTTGAGCGCCCGCAGCCAGGCAAAGCTCCGCATCACGTCGCGCGTGATGACCGTGTCCACCCCGCCAGCGAGCATGCCCGTCACACGCCCCATCCTGATCTGATCGAACGCGATGCCGATGGCGTGCGATCCCGATGCACACGCCGTGCTGCACGCAAGATTCGGCCCCCGAACACCTTCGAGGATCGAAATCCATGCCGCCGCGGCGTTGGGCATCGCCTGGATCACCGTGGTGGGACCAACCTTGTAGCCCTCCGACGGCCACGGCTTGCCGTAGCCTACTCCCGTCACCACACCGATGCGGTCGCCGTCTTCTCGCTGCGGATTGCCCGCCTGGCGCAGCGCCTCGCGCGCCGCAGCGACCGCGAAATACACGAAACGCGAGGACCGATCGCGCGCTTCCTGCGGAAGCTGCGCCGCGAGGCGCTCGACGTCCGCCGCCTTGACCTCCGCCGCCACCGCCACCTTCTCCCCCGTGGGATCGTAGTTCTCGACGAACGCGATGCCCGACCTGCCCGCCACCAGATTGTCGAATGTCGACTGCGCGTCCAGCCCAAGCGGCGTCACCAGTCCAACTCCGGTCACTGCAATTCGCTTCATCAATTCCGTCTCCGTACTTCGATCCAAGCGTCCGCTCCATGACACAACTGCGATCCATTGCCAAGTACCTATCGACACGAATTCGCCTCCTTTTCGAGCGGGCGGTGCGAATGACGCTTCGCGCTGCGCGCTGTCCTTCGCATTCGCATTCCGCGTATTCAGGACGGGCCGACCGCCCTCGGTTCCGCCGGAATATCACCCGCAACGGCCAGAATCGTCACGATCGCCTCTGCCGCGCTGCGGACACTTCATGGCTCCAAGGACATGACGGCCGAACCCGAACCGCCGTCCGGCGGAGCGGTCGCCCCACCGCTGCAGGCGCCAGCGGCGCAATCCCCGCGAAGGGCTGCTGGGCCGATGCTTCGACGGCCAAGTCCACGATAGGGGCCTGCCGACCGAATCGACCCGGCGCACGAGGCGACGACCCTTTGCCTCCCGCGCGAGCACGCGCTCAGAATGCCTCACCGACCGCGATCGAGAACGCGATGGGAGCACCGAAGATCGTCCCCGGATCGCCCTCGCTCGCGGGCAGCGGACCGCCGATGCGCTGCGCCCCAGGCACCCGATAGCCGATGTCCCCACGAATCGGCCCGACCGGCGTCCTGTAGCGCAGACCGAATCCCGTCGACAGGTGCGGATAGTCCAATTGCAGCGTCGTCCGCCGCCTCGTCACGTCAGAAGCGTCGGCGAACACGACGCCGCTCAGCTCGCCGAGGAGCTGGACCCGAATCTCTGCCGACGACTCCCACAAGCTCAATCCGCCGAGAGGGATGAGGCATCTGTCTTCGCTGTAGGACGGATGGCTCGGGTTGCACGCCTGCTGCAACGCCACTGCGCCGGACCCGGGGATGAGAAAGCCACCAGGACCATGGGGCCCCACCGACCCGTAGGGATAGCCCCGGTTGGAGTTGGGGCCCCCCGAGAAGAACGCCCGGAAGTACACGAGCTGCTGGTCCCGCGTGTAGAGAGCCTTGTCCGTGATGTCGAGGCTGTCCAGGGATTCACCGTAGTTGCGTGGGAAAAGGAATCCCACCGATCCGCGCACCGCAAATACCACCTTGCGCGAGATGGGCACGTAGAACCGAACGTCCGGCTGCACCTTCACGTCATCGACGCTCCCGCCCAATACGCCTCCCGCGAGCTGCAGATTGTTGGCCACGAACACGCCCCTGGTGGGTTGGACCGCGTTGTCGCGGAACGCGATCTGTGTCTCGAGCTCCAGGTACCGGATGAATACCGTCCGGAGCGCCGAGTCCTGCGGGCCGTGATACGTAAAGGGGTAGTACGCCTGTCCATGCAGCAGCGACAGCAGGTACAGACGCCCCCCCCAGAAAGGACGATCCAGCCCGGCGGCTCCCCGCAGCTCGCGATAGCCCAGGATCACGTCTTCCGACTGCGGTTGAATGATCACCGGATAGATTGACACGTTGCCGCGAAGGATGCCGCCCGCGCGCGGCTCCAGGAAACCCGGCTGGCGGAACTCCGCCGTCGTCTTCACCTCGGGCAGGTACCGAGTCGGCTGCTTGAACTCCGGTACCGTGGTCGGAAACAGCACCACGCCCGGCCTGATCGTTAGCGCGAGGTGCCGCAGCCCACCCAGGAAGTTGCGGTCCTCCCAGCCCGCCACCGCGTGCAGGTCCGTTCGTATCACGTCGAGCTCGACGCCACCCCCCAGCTTCACCGCACGCAAGGGAGCTGGGCTCGTCTTCACCACTACGTCGATGGCGGGCTCACCGGCTGCATTGCACGGATTCAACACGCACTTACAACGATCGGGACGACCGGGCTGCGGTGTGGCGCGCTCCCCCGCTGCATCGCACGGATTCGAGCTGGCGGGGGCCGTGGCTCGCTCCTTCGGACGGTTCTCCCACTGGATGTTCACATCCGCGAAAACCCCGAGCTCCAGCAGCGCCTCCTGCCCGGCCGCCAGCTTCTCCGCGGAGAACGTGTCGCCTTCGCGGAATCCGAGCGCCCGCCGCACACGAGCCTCCGGCACCTCCGACGCCAGCCCCTCCACGCGCACGCTGCGGATCTTGAAGCGCTCGCCGGGGTCGAAGTCGTACGCGACCATCACCCGCCTGGACACCACGTCCACCGTAACCTTCCCCGATACACGCGCCCACGCGAATCCCCCGTTCATCAGGACGTTCTGGATCGCGCTCTTCGTGGCCTCGTAGCGGTCCTCGTCGAACCGATCCCCGACGCGCAGCCCGCGATCCATCGCGTCCAGCACCGCGCCCTGCAGCTCGAACGGCACCTTCTCCAGGCCCGTGTGCCTCCGCTCCGTCACGTTGTACGCTTGCCCTTCGTCGACCGCGATCTCCACTCGCACGTGTCCGTCGCTCTTCGGGATCACCCTGGCCGCCGTTACCCGCGCGTCGTAGTAGCCCCGCGCGTGGTACAAACGCTCGATCCGCGCGAGATCCCGCGCCAGCACGAACTTGTCGTAGTACTGGTAGTCGAACACCACGCCGTCCCAGATGCCCAGGAACCTCGGGCTCGGGCCCGTCGCGATCCGGTCTTCCACCTCCGACGACGGCACCGCCGCGGTCTCGACCACGTCGACCCGGTCGATCGCCTGGCGCCCCGCGGCCACGCTGTAGCAGGCGCTGCACGACAGCCCGATCCCCACCGCGACCAAGGCGTTCGCCAACGCGCGCACCCACGCCGCTGGAGCATCTCGACTCGCCTTGCCTCGACCTTGCGGACCGACCATCTTTCTCGCCGCCGGCCGCCGCGGCCAGCGCCCCACACGTACCACGTCCAGCCCGGCGATTCGCGAACTTCGTGCGCCCCCGCCGTCTTCCCACCACCCTGTTGTTGGCCGATATGCCGTCCGCGCGCTACCACAGCGCTGTGCTGTCCCCCGCGTCCCAACATCCGCCGTCGCCCGATCGCGTCCCCGTGTCCTGCCTGATTCGACGTGCGGTCGAGCTCGACGCGATCGCACGCAAGGCGGTCGTGCAGCACCAGGCCGCGCCTTGCGCCGCGGTCGCCACCGCATTTCGTAGTCATGGAGCCTGGCACATCGCCGAGGGCGCGTACGGGGTTCTGTACCCCGGCGGCCCCGAGGCGCACCCGGAATCACCCTTCGACCTCGCCTCCGTCACCAAGCCTTTCTGCGCCCTCACGCTCGCTCGCCTCGTCCGGAAGGGATTGCTCGCGCTCTCGACGCCGCTCGGGGCGCTCGTGCAGGAAGCCCTCGGAACGCCGAGCGCGCAGACCCCCATCGAGCTGCTGCTCGCGCACCGGTCGGGGCTCGACGGCCACAGGCCGCTGTACGAACCCCTCGAGCAAGGCCGTCGGTTCGATCGCTACCAGGCGTTGCAGCAGGCCGCGATGGCACGGCGGCCCGAATGCACAGGGCCTGCTCCGGCCCACGGCTTCCCGCCGACCTACAGTGACCTGGGGTACCTGCTGCTCGGTGAAGCCATGGCCCGAGCCTCCGCCCAACCCCTCGACGCGCTCGTGCGATCCGAAGTCTGCGATCCCCTCGGCTGCGACACCGGCTCCGCTCGATGGTGGCGCAAGCGCGATCCTTATTTCGATCTCCGTGTCGCCCCCACCGAAGACGTGCCCTGGCGCGCTGGTGTCCTGCGCGGCGTCGTCCATGACGAGAACGCCTGGGCCCTCGCCGGTTACGGAATGTGCGCGCACGCCGGCCTGTTCGGACCCGCCCGCGACGTCGCCCGTCTGGGATGCGCCGTGCTCGACGTGCTCGCCGGGCGAAGAACCTCCTGGTTGTCCCAGGAAGACATCGAGCCCCTCCTTCGCAAGCGGCCGGGTGCAAGCCTCCGCGCCGGCTTCGACGGCAAGAGCCCCGCCGGCAGCAGCGCGGGCTCCGTCTGCAGCGACGAAACCTTCGGTCACCTCGGATTCACCGGCACGTCGCTCTGGATCGATCCGGTTCACAGCGTAGTCGTCGTGTTGCTGACCAACCGGGTGCATCCCACTCGCGCCAGCGACGCAATCCGCCGCGCGCGCCCGGCCGTCCACGACGACCTGTTCCGGTTCGGAATCGACGCGGCGTCGCGCTGACGGTCCGAGCATCGCGTAGACAGGGCGGCGCATCACGGCGGGTTCTGTGATAGGACGACCACATGCGATTGCCTGCCCTGTTGGTGGTCATGACCTTGGCTGGTGCCGGCTGCGACAAGCGACCGGAAGAGCCCCTGCTCAGCCCGCCACCCAGAACGCCCGCCGCCGATGTCCGGCAGCCAACCTCCGCCGCGTCGGCGATCCCCGCGCCGCAACGCTCCGACCACGCTCCTTCCCCCCGATGCATGGTCCCCACCGCCGATGTCGCACCGCCCAGCGTCTCTCCCGCAACGCGCTGCCCGCCGGACCCGATGCCCGGGGGATTCGACCTGTCCAAAGCGCGCATCACCTTCCTCGACGCGCCCGGGCAGCCGGAGCTCGAAGTCGAGCTCGCTCAGCTCGAGATCGAGCGGGAGCGTGGCCTCATGTACCGCACCTCCATGCCCGAGTCCGCCGGCATGCTGTTCGTGTTCGACAAGCCCGCCGTCCACACCTTCTGGATGCATAACACATGCATCCCGCTCGACATGATGTTCGTCGCCGACGACGGCTTCATCACCGGGATCCTCGAGAATGTGCCGACGCTCAACGATGCGTCCAGATCCATCCCTTGCCAGGTGAGCTACGTGCTGGAGGTGAATGCCGGGTGGAGCCGCAAGCACGGCGTGCGCGCGGGGCAACGGATCAAGCTGCCGCCCAAGGGAAGCTGACGAACCGGGCGGGCTCGCGGATGGTCACCCCTCGGCCAGAAGCTGCTCGCGGATCGCCGCGAGCTCCGCGCGCTTCTCTTCCGACACCTTCGGATACTGCAGGTCGAGCTCCTCGAGACGCTGGATGATCACCTCGATGACAGCCAGCCGCATGTACGCCTTGTTGTCCGCCGGGATCACATACCAGGGCGCCCACTTCGTGCTCGTGTGACGAAGCATGTCCTCGTACGCGTCCATGTACTTGTCCCACAGCTTGCGCTCCCTGACGTCGGCGGACGAGAACTTCCACGCCTTGGTCGGGTCGTCCAGCCGCGCGATGAAACGCTTGAGCTGCTCTTCGCGGGAGACATTCAGGAAGAACTTGATCGGGATGACACCGTTGTTCGTCAGGTACTTCTCGATGTTGTTGATGTCTTCGAACCGCTTGTCCCAGATGTCTTCCAGCGCTTTCGGCGGAAGCTTCTGGGCCTCGAGGAACTCGGGATGCACGCGCACCACCAGCACCTCCTCGTAGTAGCTCCGGTTGAAGATACCGATGCGGCCCTGCTCGGGCAGGCACTTCTGCGTGCGCCACATGAAGTCGTGGTCGAGGTCCTCCGCCGACGGCGACTTGAAGCTGAAAACCTGGCACCCCTGCGGGTTCACACCCGACATCACGTTCTTGATCGTGCCATCCTTGCCCGCCGCGTCCATCGCCTGGAAGATGAGCAGGATGGCGTACCGATCGTCGGCGTACAGCACATCCTGGATCTCCGCGAGCCGCTTGACCCGCTTGGCGAGCAGCTCCTTGGCTTCGGCCTTGTCCTTGACACCATGCATGTCATGGGTCGATACCTTGCGCAGCTCGAACTTCTTTCCCCCCGGGGGCACCATGAATCGATCGATCTTCATGCGCGCATCATACCCCCGCGCGAGGCGCCGTATACGCCTATGTTGCCCGAGCCGCGGGCGGTCCATGGGTTCAGGTGCCAGCCCCGTGCGACGGCGCGTGCGCCCTCAACGCAGCTCGTTCTGACGCGCGATCACCGTCTTGCATGTGCCCAGCGGATCGCCGAAGTCCGGCGACCAGTCCGCTGCGCCGTGCTTGCCGTCGATTCGCACCAGACGGAAGCGACTGTCGCCCTTGTTGACCGTGTACAAGGGCAACGACTTGATGGCGCTCGTCACGCTGATCGGCATCGTCGACAGATACAGGTCCGCCCCAACCACGTTGTACCGTATCGCCGCGTCCAGGTCGCCGCTCACCTCGCATGACGAAACCGCCGTGCCGCCGAGCAACGGGTCGACCTGCAGATCCAGCATCGCGCGTCCCTGAATCGTCGTCCCAGGCTCGGTCGGCGTCTCCGCGTTGCACGGCACCTTCTGCTGCTTGTCTTCTTCCGTCAGACCGCAGACGTGTACCGTCACCCCCGGCCACCCGTCATGGTCGTCGTCCACCAGACCGCCGCAGTCAGACACGCAGTCCGCCGAGCATTGCTCGCTCCGGCCGACCTGGATGTCCGACATCCCGCAGCCCGCCTTGTCCATCTGCCACGCGGGCATCGCATCGCCCGTCTCGTCTGTGCCGATCGTGAACGTCAGACGCTGCAACGCGAATCCCGACCCATTCATCAACCCAGCCAGCGTGCCCTTGGACGAAGCGAGCGTCGCGACCGGGCAGGCATCGATGAGCGCCTGCGGGAACTCCAGTCCGGCGTACACGAGATTCGTTGCGCCCGGGTCGCATTGGCCAACGCCCGCCGAGATCACCGGCAACTGGAGCGTGCACACCACCGCCTCCGACTGAATCGATGCCGACCCCGCCTGCTGCGTGATGCGCACCAGCCCCAGAAAGCTCCCTTCGCTCGTCTGGTCCACCGGGCAGACCGTCACCGCTCCACCCGGACGGCTCCCGAACGTGAAGCTGAACTTCGCGTCGAGCGCGAACACGCCGTCGAGATCCAGCGTACCGGATCCGTCGCAAGGCACCTGCGCGCCCCCTCCGCTGCCGCCCGTCTGCCCGCCACTACCTCCGGCAGCCCCGTCCGCACCGCCGTCCGACGATCCGCATCCTCCCAAGACCCAGCAAGGAGTCGATCCAATCAGCGACACGAGGACCACGCGAAGCGCCTTGACCATCTTCCGTTCGTCTCCTGATCGTTTGCGTAAAGCACGCGCGGGGGCTTCGTCAACGCTTTCAGGACATGCTGAAAGCACGCAGCCCTCCCGTCATCGAACGAACGCAGCTCGCACCAACGGCGTCCGATCCTCGAATGGTGCTTCGCACGGCGGGCCGTCGCTGTACCAGTAGGTCGGTTCTCCCGAAGCCGTCACCGCGACCAGGGTCGCCGAACGCGTGCCGTATCCAGGGACGTGGCAACAGATACTCGCACGCGGATCACCGCCGCGTTCGTGCGTCGCCGCGACCCGAGCGAGCCCGTCCAACACGCCGCGCAGATCGCTGTGCGCCTCCGCTACCCGCGCCGCTTGCGCCTCGGCCCACACACGCTTCTCGTCTCCCTCGCTGCCACGCGGCCAGTTCGTGGTTGCATGCACCCCCGCCCCCAGCATCTCGACCGTCGCGCATCCGTCGTATCGTACTCGCAGCGCCCGCCGGCCGTCCGACACCACCAGGTTGAACGGGTTGTAGGCGTCCGTGCCGATCGATTCCACCGAACGTCGCACATCGTCGAACGATGCCTGCCCCAGCATGTCCAGGCACAGCAGCCCGCGCGACCTGCGCGCCGGGTCCGGCGCCCTCACCGTCAGGTTCGTCAGCCCCACGAACAGTCCGCGATCGTTGATCCCACACCACGTGCCCCCTTCTTTCGCGTCGACACCGCAATAGACGCTCACCTCGCGACGGACCAGACGCGGGCCGAGCGACGGACGGGCAAGCATCTCGTCGCGGTTGGCGAGGACCACCAGCGGCGCAGCCGGAACCACCTGATGCAGAAGCACGAGGGTGCACATCTCAGGGCGCCTGGAACGGTCGACGGTTCAGGAACCGGCCGCACCGAAGATGGTAGCGAGCCACACCAGTCTCCCCGATCGCGACCGACCGCGGCAGCCGGAAGCCGTCCGGCTCGACCACGGAACCTTCCTCCGTCCGCGACTCGATCCTGTCTACGCCGATGCCAGTCTTCATGGGAGGGTCTGAAACGCAGGCGCGCAAGATCCGGTCCCGACGATACCAACATGAATCCCGATCTTGCGCATGGCGAAACCCTACCACGGCGATCGACACTGCTCCTGGTCCGGATGGGGCGATGTGCAACACCATCGGCAGCGTCAAGGCCCCATGACGCAGGTTCGCGCGCCAGAGCCCGGGTACATGGGATTCTCCTTGCACACCGTCCCTGGCGAACATTGGTTGTCGTTCGTGCATGTGTCGCATGTGCCGTCGAGCACGCCGTTGACCGGCGGAACCATGTGGCAGGCGCAGGCCGGACAGCTCGACGTACAGAGCGTGACGGCCGGGCACAGGTCGCCGGGGCCGCACGACAGCAGCGAAGCGTGGTCGTCGCTGCAGAAACGCATGGTCGATCCGTTGCAGGAGGGATTCCCGTTGCAGGAGCCCGCTGCCCCCGCGCTGCCATCCGGGGCGCTCCCGCCCCATCCACCAGACCCACCGGCAGCGCTCCCGCCGGTTCCCCCGTTCCCGCCCCCAGACCCCTCTCCTCCAGCGCCAGCTCCACCACTACCCGCGTCAAGATCCAGACACCCCGCCAAGTTATCCGGCACGCACGTGAGAATGCCGCCAACCGTCACGCACCGGTAGCCGTCAGGGAGCGTACAGGGGCAGGGGGTTCCGCAATACCACTCGCTGGCGATGCGATAGCACACGCCTGTGCCGCACGAGGCGATGGCGGCACGGCATGCTTCGAGGCCCGTGCGCACGACCAGATCGTCGGGACACGAGGCCGCATCGTGCGTGGCCGACCCGCCGGAGCCGCCCGATCCGCCGCTGCCTCCCAGGACGGCGGCGTCATGCTCCGGTTCGGGTTGGGTCGACGAGGTCTTTCCGGAGCATGCCACGGAGAAGGTGACGCAAGACAGCAGGAGGATGATCGGATGAGCGCGGGTTCGCATCGGTTGCAGAGTTGATAATACGCCACGCGGAACGCCGGCGCCCGTTCCGGTGGGCCGAAAAAGCGCGAGGTGTCAGCCCCACAGCGGGATGATGGTCACACCAGGCTCGTCCGGCGGGTCACTCTTGCGATCCGGCTCGACGTCCGGGGCCGGGATCTCCAACTGCGGTTGCGGCCTGTGGTCTCGTCGCCGCTTCTCGCGTTCCCTCAACTGCTCGATGATCCATGGGGGCAGCATGGTCCTTCTCCTGAAGTCTTGTTCTAAGCACGAAGCATGCCCCTGCAACGGTGACGCGAATTCGAGCTGATGCCGGATGGGCGGGCATCGCGCGTTGCGGGATTGCGAGACATCCCATCCGCCATGCAAGCGTCATCCCCCTTGTCGCCCTGCCCGATCGTGGTAGACCGCGGCCCGCGATGCGCTCGCCAACATCCATTCAGGTTGTGCTCGCCCTGCTTTGCGGAGGCGGGGCCCTGCTCGGCGCCATCGCGTCTTGCGCGCGAAAAGGCCCCGCCCAGTCCAGCCCCGACGCCGCGCCAGCCGCATCTGAAACCGCCCCGGCGCCCTGCGCTTCGAGCGCGCCGTCGGGTTCCTCTGCGACGTCGGTTGCGCCCCCCGGTTCGGCCTCGGCCGCGCCTGCCGGGGAAGCGTCGCCCGTCTTCAGCGACAAGCGGATCTATTCGCTGGCACTCCAGACCTACGTTCGCGCGGTGCCGAGCCTCCGGGGACGAGTCCTGGGCTACTTGCGCGTGGGCGACGCCGCGCTGCGCAGCGACGATCCCGTCGGAACCGACGGATGCAAAGCTGGATGGTACGCGGTGAAGCCGGAAGGCTACGTGTGCAACGGGGACAACGCGACCCTCGACCCCGGGGCGCGCATGCTGGCCTACGCACGCCCCGCTGCCCGCGGCAAGCCCCTGCCCTATGTGTATGCGGCGGTCAAGGCGCAGGTACCGTTCTATTACGCCCGGCTGCCGAAGCTCGAGGACATGCGCAGGATCGAAGGCGCCGACGTGACGCAGAGCATCGCGGCGGCCAAGGCCAGCCCGGACCCGAACCTGGCCCTGCTGGGCGATGCCATCGCGGCCCCGCAAGCGCTGCTGGACGGCGACCGCATTCCCCGTCCGCCGGGCACGGAGCCACGGTTTCGGTTCAAGTTCCACACCGGAAGGGCGGAGCCCAAGACCCGGCTGGCGCTGCAATCGTGGTTCGAAGCCGAAGGGCGCCGCTTTGCCGTCTCCTCGCAGCTCGACCTCATCGCCCTCGACCGGGTTCGTCTGATCCAACCGTCGGCCTTCCACGGGATCGAGCTGGGTGACGACGAGGGGCTGCCAGTCGGGTTCGTCCGAGGCGCGTCCACCACCGGCTACAGGTTCGCTGACGACGGCAAGGTGAGCGAGACGGTCCGCCTGAACCATGGCGTCGCGCTGCGTCTGACCGGCAAGGAAAAGAAGCATGCCGGCTCTCGGCTCCTGGAGTCGAGCGACGGAACCTGGGTGGCCGACGCATCCCTGGTGGTGGTGGAGCCCCGCGACAAGCCGCCCACGTTCGTCGACAGCGACGACATCAAGTGGATCGACATCCACATTCGCAACCAGTCCTTGATCGCGTATCGCGGCAGGAAGCCCGTGTATGTCACGCTCGTGTCGACCGGCACCGGCAACATGGGCGACCCGGAAACCACCCACGCGACACCTCGGGGGCTGTTCTCGATCTTCTCGAAGCATGTGTCGACAAGGATGTCGGGCGACGAGATCGGGGCGGAGTATCTCATCGACGATGTGCCGTACGTGCAGTACTTCCACAAGAGCTATGCGCTGCATGGAGCGTTCTGGCACGACGACTTCGGGCATGTGCACAGCCACGGCTGCGTGAACCTCGCGCCGATCGACGCGGCGTGGATGTTCGAGTTCACCTCCCCTCAGGTGCCCGCCGACTGGCATGGGGTATTCGTCAGGTCGGGCGGCACCGTGGTACTGATCGGACCATGACGGCACCGTCGACCGAGCCGGCAGCCATCGCCGGGAACACCACTGCGTGGCCGTTGCTCTTGCTCGTCTCGGTCGGCGCACTGCTGTCGGCCATGACGTCGAGCGTCATCAACGTCGCCCTCCCCGACATCGCACGCGAGTTCGCTGTCGACCCGTCGAGCGCCTCGTGGTTCGTTCTGTCGTTCCTGCTCGCGGTCACCGTCTTGCTGTTGCCTGCCGGTCGTCTCGGTGACATCGCCGGTCATGGCAGGATGTACCTGTGGGGCTCCGTGGTCTTCGGGCTCGGAGGGCTCGCATGCGGCTTTGCTCCGAGCGCGAGCGCGCTGATCGTGGCGCGTGTGGCCCAGGGGCTGGGCTCCGCGATGGTGATGTCGACCTCGCCCGCGCTGCTCACGCAGTCGGTGCCGCCGGGCAGGCGGGGCTTCGCGCTCGGCTTCATGTCGACCGCGTTGTATGTAGGGCTGACGATCGGCCCGCCCGTGGGCGGCATGATGGTGCGGCAGCTTGGCTGGCGTTCGATCTTCCACCTGATGTTCGCGGGTGCGCTGGTCGTGGTGGTCGCCTGCTTGTTTCTGATTCCGAAGCGGCCGGCGTCGTCCATGCGCCCGCGGTTCGATTATCTCGGCGCGCTGCTCATCGCGGCAGGAACCTTGTCGTTCCTGCTCGTCTGCACGAAGGGGCCTGCATGGGGAATCCGCCATCCGGCCACGATCGGCCTGGCCGCTCTGTCCGTCGTGCTCCTCCCGGTGTTCGTCCGCACGCAGCTCGCCATGCGCGAGCCCACCGTGGACCTGAGGCTGTTCCGCTCGATGGTGTTCTCGAGCGCCGCCGTCGGGGCCATGCTCAACTATGCCAGCCTGTTCATCGTCACCTATATGCTGCCGTTCGCGCTGCGCGACGGTCAGGGCATGGCGCCGCACGTCCTCGGACGCGTGCTGTCCGCGCAAGCGGCCGGAATGGCGCTGCTCGCGTGGGCGTCGGGCTGGATCTCCGACCGCATCGGAGGCCGCTGGCTCGGCGTGTTGGGCATGGTGGTCACGGCGCTGGGCATGGCAGGGCTCGCGGCAAGCTGGCCCACGTCGGGACCGACCGAGCCGTCGGTGTGGATGCTGCTGCTGGGCGCCGGCACGGGCTTGTTCATCTCACCGAATTCGAGCGCCTTGATGGGCGCCGCACCACGGCATCGGCAAGGCATCGCCGGGGGCGTGATGGCCTTGGCCCGCAACCTGGGGATGTCCCTGGGCGTGGCGATCGCATCCGCCCTGTTTGCGACGGTGTTCGAGCATGGCAAGGCGGTCACGGCCTGGTCTTCCCGCGCGGACGCCGTGGTGAGGATCGGTCTTGCCGTGGCCGCCTCGGCGTCGCTGACGGTGGCCGGCGTGTCGTTCGTCGGTCAGTCTCCCCGCTTCGCCCGGCGCGCGGAGCCTGGACCGTAGCTCATGAAGACCATGGCGGCGGCTGCGGGCACGCACCGGCCATCATCGCGCGCCATCCGACGCGGCACGGTGCCGGCGTGGAGGCGCATTCGGCCGGGGTCCCAACGACACGAAGCCATGCGGGCCGGTGGACCATCCTTGCCGACGAACCACGGCCCACCGCCCGACTCGCCTCGTGCATCCAGCGTTGGCGCGCATACGCGTGAGAGGGGCGTGGCACGTGGTGCCGGCGAAACGAACCCCAGGTAGGCCGAATTCCCTCGGGCGTGGATTGTCTCCCCCCGGCGATGGGGAATCGTACTACGCTTCGGGCCCGATGACTCCCTGGCATGTCGTCTCGTCTGTCGAAGCATTCACCACACCCATCTTCAAGCTGCGCAGGGATCGCCTGCGGGCGCCCCGCAACGGCTCCGAGCACGACTTCTACGTGCTCGAGGCCGCCGACTGGGTCAACGTGGTCGCCATCACCCCGGAGCAGCATGTGGTGCTGGTGCGTCAGTACCGGCATGGTAGCGCTGCCATCGGCACCGAGATCCCAGGCGGCGTCGTGGAGCCCCACGAGCAGCCGATCGAGGCCGCACGTCGCGAGCTGCTGGAGGAGACTGGCTTTGCGGCGGACGACTGGACCGCAATCGGGGTCGTGGAGCCCAACCCGGCGATCCAGAACAATCGGACGTGGACCTATCTCGCGCGGGGTGCGCGCAGGGTCGCCGACCTGGATCTGGACCCGGCCGAGGAAATCGAGGTGGACACGGTTCCGTTGGACCGGATTCCCCAGATGCTCCGGCAGGGAGCCATCTCGCACGCGCTCGTGCTATGCGCGTTCGCGCACCTGGCGCTCCACGGCGGCATGATGCTCGGAGAGGAGGCGTCGAGCAGCACGTCCAGCCCAGGTGACAGGCAGGCTCCGGGATCGACAGGGAGGCAACGCAGGTAAACAACCGCCACCCAGCCGACATCTCCGGAGGCATGCGGTCCTGCGCGCGGGTCGAAAGGTGGTACGACGGAGAAGGGGACAACGACGGATGAGACCACTGCATGGGATTCGCGTATTGGAGTTCGGGGGGCTGGCGCCTGTACCGTATTGCGGCATGATCCTGGCCGACTTCGGCGCCGACGTGGTGCGTGTCGATCGGCTCCGGCCAGGCCTTCTTTCGAGTGGCCCCGGCGATCCGACGGGGCGGGGGAAGCGGTCGATCCGCCTGGACCTCAAGAATCCCGGCGCGGGCGAGGTGCTGCTGCGGCTGATTGACCAATATGATGTGCTGCTCGACCCCTTTCGTCCCGGCGTGCTGGAGCGCGCTGGCGTGGGGCCGGATGCTGCGCTGGAGCGCAATCCGCGGCTGGTCTATGCGAGGCTTACGGGTTGGGGGCAGACCGGGCCGTTTGCGGCCATGGCAGGGCACGACATCAACTACGTTGCCTTGTCGGGGGCGCTGTCGCTCTGCGGTCGAGCCGGGCAGCCGCCCACACCGCCGGCCAACCTGCTCGCGGACTTCGCCGGCGGAGGCTTGATGTGCGCCCTGGGCGTGATGATGGCGCTGTTCGAGCGCGAGCGATCCGGGCTGGGGCAGGTGATCGACGCTGCCATGGTCGAAGGCGCTGCGTATCTGTCGGTTGTGCTGCACTACCTCCGGCATGTGGGCGTCTGGCAGGACGGACACGGACGCAACTGGTTCGACACCGGTGCGCCCTGGTATGACGTATACGAGACATCGGACGGCAAGTACATGTCGGTAGGCGCGTTCGAGCCGCAGTTCTACGGGAAGCTGCTGAGCGTACTGGGCATCGACGGGGCCACGCTCGGGCACCCGATGGACGCGAGCCGATGGCCGGAGATGCGGGTGGCATTCGCTGCGAAGTTCAGGACCAGGACACGCGACGAGTGGTGTGCCGCGTTCGACGGTACGGACGCTTGCGTGGCGCCCGTGCTCGGGCTGGGGGAGCTGGAGCGCCACAAGCACCTGCGGGAGCGTGGGATGATGGTGAAGGGACCGGGGGGGTTGATGCAGCCGGCGCCGGCCCCGCGGCTCGGTCGAACCCCCGGGCAGGCGGGCGCGACGGCGCCCAGGGAGGGCGAGCACACGCGCGAGGTGCTCGCCGAGCAGGGATTGGGGAGCGACGCCATCGACGCGCTCATTCGTAACGGTGTCGTCGGCGAGGCGGATTGACGCCATTCCGGCGGCGGTCCACGCGGAGGCGAGCGCTGGAAAGGACCCGCACGATGCGGGCGAGACGCCCGCGCACCCAGGAGTCACTCCTCGGTGGTCACCGCACCGGCTCCAGATTTCTTCGCCTCCTCGGCCTTCTTCGCGCGGCGGCGTGCCTCCGCTCGACGGCTTCGCTCGTAGCCGCTCGCGAACTTGCGTGCGATGTCGGGCCGGTCGCGGAACACCAGCTTGCCGGCCGAGTTGATTCTCCGCATCCGGTCCTGCAACAGGTTCGTGAGCTGATTGCGCAGCGCCAGCCAAGCGGCCGCGTCCTTCGGCAGAGCAGCGGCTCTTGCGGGCTTCTGCCGTAGCTGCGCCGCCGTTGTTTCCGCTTCATCCAGGTACCCCACCTCGAATCCCCCGAGCCCGTCGAGCTGGTCGGCAAACGGGCGCGCCAGCCCCGCGTAGTCGTCCAGCGCCCCGGCAAGAGCGTCGGCGGTCTGCGGATCCTCCGCGTGCTCGGCATCCACGCTCGCCAACGCGGCGTCGTTCTCGTCCTCGACCCCGTCGTCGAGGTGGTAGTGCAGCACCGCCTTGATCTCGCCGAGCAGGAATCTCGCGCGCTCCGTGACGTCCTTCTGCGCGACCGAACCCGACAAGTACAGATACTGCCCGTGCGCGTGCTGGCAAGCGCGCTGGATGGACAGCAGCTCCTCGCCGGATGACGCCGGAAGCCGCATATTGCCGGGCCTGTTCACGCTGCGCAACCCGCGACGGGTGATCTGCCCTGTATGCGGATCCTTCTCCGGCTCGAAGTAGTCGGTGAATTCCCGGGCCGCATCGACCGCTTCGCCCATGAGGACATGGAACGGCCGGGGAAGCTTCAGGTCGGGCGAATAGGACTTGGCCTTATCCACCCATCGCAACACGTCTGGGTCTGTCATCTTCATGGAGTGCCTCCCGAGCTCGAGCAGGGATCGAGCTTCATGGGCGGCGGTATCGCGCCAGCGGCTCGGTCGTCAAGCGCAATCGGCCAGGCACCTGGCGACGCGACCAGGACAGCGAGGGTCGGCCGCCAGGGTGGCATCGGCGGACCAGGACGGTCCGATTTGTCGCCAGGACACCCAACTGTGCTTCCGACGTGGTTTCTACCTCACGGCGGCGTCCTGGTCGGGAGTTTCGATGTCCTGGCTTGGCATTTCGGTGTCCTGGTCGCAAATTTGGGTGTCCTGGCCTCGATTTGGGATGTCCTGGTCGCAAGTTTGGGTGTCCTGGTCTGGAATTTCGGTGTCCCGGCCGGGGTGATGAGCGCGACCGGAAAGCCTCGCCGCCCGGATGTGCCCCGAGGCGAAGATCAGTGCAGTGGTTTGCGCGATGCAGCGGCGAGGAGCGCGAGCAGTCCTGCCACCTGCTCGGTCGTGACGCGGGGAGACTTCTGGAAGCCCGCCGGCTCGCGCACCGCGCTGGTACCCTCGCTCTTGGATCGCAGAAGCGCGTCGAGCGCCATGCGCAAGGCTTCATATTGTGCGCGCAGAGCAGTTCCGCTTGCGGTCCGTCATGCGGGAGAGCCTAGCAGAAGCGGGCCGGCAGGCGTCTGGTCATCTTCGGAGGGAAACGACCCAACCTGTCGCCGTTGCGTTGGACCTCGCGTCCGGCGATTGCGCGGCACGGTGCTCGAAGAACGGGTGCTGTGCCCGTGAGAAACGTTGCGACGGTGGTGAGCTCAGGAGGAAGCGTCCGGTTCGCTGCGTTGTGGTTCGGAGAGGACTTCGTGAGCGGGGCATGTGGTGGGCACGACACGGACGGCAGTCCAAGGCGTCGAGCCTGGCTGCTTGGCGATAGGCTCCACCGGGTTGGCCGGTGCCGGTCGTCGCGGTCGCTGGCGCGGTGCCGGTCGTCGCGTTTCGCTGGCGCGGTGCCGGTCGTCGCGTTTCGCTGGCGCGGTGCCGGTCGTCGCGTTTCGCTGGCGCGGTGCCGGTCGTCGCGTTTCGCTGGCGCGGTGCCGGTCGTCGCGTTTCGCTGGCGCGGTGC